>Ga0208105_1000039_pt1 | contig 66270 bp, 66 predicted proteins | sample CryBogCBE16Jul07_FD_184574 | JGI IMG/M metagenome (GOLD analysis project Ga0208105, IMG submission 184574) | Freshwater microbial communities from Crystal Bog, Wisconsin, USA - CBE16Jul07 (SPAdes) | ecosystem: Environmental > Aquatic > Freshwater > Lake | place: Crystal Bog, Wisconsin, USA... | reverse complement strand
GCATTAAAAATTTGTTTAAGGTTTTACATGAAAGCGATAAAAATTATTTTGCTTGCTTTGGCTTTCGTCACAAGCATTCATAGCCCAGCAGTAAACGCAGAAAAATCCGAAGACGACCGTCCCTTAATTTTGTTGGTAGGTCCAGCAGTAGAAAAAAATACAGTCGATGGCTCAAAGGCCTATGGCACCTCATTGGCTTTTGAATTTACGGCGATTGAACATTATTTAGAAATTGAAGTCGGATCGCAGTATCTGAGTTCCTCTAATCCTAAAGAGCTCGGTGCTCAAATAATATTTAAAAAACCATTTGAGTTAGGGCAAAATGTGGAGCTTGGTTTGGGCTTGGGTCCTGCTCTTTGGAGAAAAACCAGTTCACCAGACAATAGCCTTCAATCAGGGGTTGTCTTTGTCGCAGACTTTATGTTTTGGACTACAAAAAAAGTCGGCTGGTACATAAGCCCTAGTTACACCTTTGGGACAAGCAGTGGAGGCGATAAATCGGCTGGAGTATCCATAGGCCTATTATTTTCAATGTAAAGGCAGGAACTAGTATCCTCAGGCCCAGGTCGATTCCACCCCAGCCCACCATCCGAAACTGAAAAACCCCTGCACTGAACTGCCCATCTCTAGTTGGACAGTTTTAATTACCAGTTGTTAAAAGGCTGACTCCTGTATTACACCGGCGCTCAGCCCTTTCAGTTTTAGTGTGATGCGCTCGTGCTTGGAGTACTGGCTGTATCGCAGGACTCCAGTCTCCAACTTTCAGAAATTGTCCAAATCCTTCTTAGAGAAATACTCCGCTAGAAAATCAATCAACACCCTCACTTTAGGGGCAACATGTTGACGTGTTGGAAAGATGGCATAGATACCCAGCTCAATCGATTTGTATTGAGGCATGATTTCTTCTAGATCCCCAGCGCGGATTGCATCGCCTACGATAAAACTCGGCTGTAAAACAATACCTTGATTCGCAATGGCTGCAATAAGACAGGTATCGCCATTATTGGTTTGCATGAAGGGTTTGATATGAACACTCTCTTTGCCTTTCGGCCCTTCAAAGCTCCACTCCTCTTTGCCTGCCCAGTAGCTGTAATTAATGACTTGATGATTGACTAAGTCAGCAGGTTTTCTGGGAGTGCCATGCTCTTTTAAGTATTTTGGTGATGCGCACAAAATAATCCGTGTATCAGTGAGTTTTTTGCTGACCATGGTGGAATTTGCTAGCGCAGCAATTCGTATAGCGATGTCATAACCTTCATCCACAACATCCACCAAGCGATCTGATAGCGTGACATCCAAAGTGACTTTGGGATATTTTTGATGAAAGATTCCCCATAGCGGCGCTAGTTTTCGAATGCCAAAACTAAACGGGGCATTAATGCGAATGTGCCCACTGACATCATCCGTATGCGAGGTGATTTCATTCTCAGCACCCTCTAAGCTCTCCAGGATTTCTTTGCAGCGTCCGTAAAAGAGCCCGCCTTCTTCGGTTAAGGAGAGTTTGCGTGTAGTGCGATGAAGTAAACGCACCCCAAGCCTGGTCTCTAAATCCACCACATGTCTTGAGACGGCGGCTTTAGAGGTATTTAAACGCTCTGCGGCTTTGACAAAGCTGCCTGCATCGACAACAGCGGTAAAGGTGGTGATTTCCTGGAATTTATCCATTGTTTCGTTATATGTAACAGTTAATCTTAATTTTAATAGTTTATCTATTAATAGCGAAACATTAAAGTTCTATTCAGGGAAAGAAAGGCTTTCCGCTTAATTCACTAATTAATGGAGTATTAAATGAAACACACTTATGAAAACGCTTTAAATTTCCTTGGCCGCCTTGCAATTGTTGCCCTATTTTTGCCAGCTGGTTTAGCCAAACTCACTGGCTTTGCTGGCACTGTTGGTTATATCCAGTCAGTAGGCTTGCCAGCCCCCGCAGCTGCCGCGGTATTGGCGGTAATAGTTGAAATTGTCGGTGGCGTAGCTTTACTGGTTGGTTATCAAACTCGTATTACCGCTGTTGTTTTAGCAATATTTACATTCTTTGCTAGCGTATTTTTTCATGCTTACTGGTCAGCCCCAGCAGATGCTGCATTCATCACACAACTCTTGTTCTTTAAGAACATCGCTGTTATTGGCGGCTTATTAGTATTGGCTTCAAGTGGTGCAGGCAAATTCAGTATTGATGGCTTGAAAGCGAAACAAAATTAAGTTTTGAATTGCAGCGCCTCTACTTTCGTTGATGAGGTAGAGGAGCATTCGCTCTTCATATATAGATCAAGAGTAATTAACAATGAAAACCTCAGTTACCGCACCCTTAATGTTCCTCTCTCATGGCGCACCAACCTTTGCGATTGAGCCTGGCGTGCTGGGTGAGCAGTTAAATAAGATTGGACAAAGCCTTGATGAAGTGAAAGCAGTCTTAGTTATTTCTCCTCACTGGCAGACAGCCGATATCGAGGTGATGACTCATCCAATGCCCGAGACTATTCACGACTTTTATGGCTTCCCAAAACCCTTATATGAGTTGTCCTATCCTGTGAGAGGGGCTACTTGGGCTTCAGCAAAGACTATTGAAGTGCTAAAGATTGCTGGCTTTAATGCGAAGGAAAATGCTATTCGTGGTTTAGATCATGGAGCCTGGGTTCCCTTAATGCATTTATTACCTAAGGGCGATATTCCGGTATTTCAGGTATCGATGCCGAGTGATCTTAAGCCGCAAAGTGCGTATGCATTGGGTCAGGCTTTAGCCCCCTTAAGAAAAGAAAGGGTGATGATTGTTGCCTCAGGCAGTATGACGCACAACTTGCATGATTTTAGGCAAGGGGCTGGGGGTGATCTACCCTATGTGAGTGCTTTTGCCGATTGGGTCAAACAGGCTGTTGAGCATGAACAGTTAGAGCAACTATTAGCTTATCGAGAACATGCTCCAGACGCGATGCGGGCGCATCCAAGCGATGAGCATTTCTTACCCCTGTTTATTGCCCTTGGAGCTCGTTTAGGCGATGTCAATCTCAAAACAATTGAGGGCGGAATTGAATACGGAATTTTGTCGATGGATTCATTTACTTGGGGTTTAAGCAACTTGGCTGGATCAAGAAATATCTGAAAATCAGTCCAGAGATTTTTTGCAGGCTCGTGGTTCGATTCCAACCCGGGCCACCAGCGGACTTTCTAAAAAAACCTAGCGTTTGAACTGACCCCATAAAGTTGGACACCCGTCCAGCCTTTTGGGGTCAGTTCATTCTCGCGGGTTTTTTTCATTTGTATGCGGCTGACGAATTGTAAGTACTCAACAAAGCTGCTTACGAACAAAAATCCTGTCATAACCGTTGACAGTGCGCCGATCAAATTCAACAAAACCTAAATGCGCATAGACTGATTGGCTTTCAAACATTAACCGATGCGTTGACAAATATATAGATGAGTAACCTGATTCTCTCGCCAGATTTTCTGCGTGAGTAATTAGCTTACCGCCTATGCCAAGCCCTTGCGCGCCTGGACGAATACCAATGGTTTCAATACAAAAACCCTCAGCAGTTTCAAACAACACTAGTACACCTAAAATATCATTTTGTTGTGTAGCTACCCAAACAACACTTTTCTCAACCGATGCTTGATAATCCTCAAGCATCGGCCCCGGCTGCTTACCGATACGCGGAATGTAATGTATGAAAGCTTGGCATACACAATCCGTAACAGCTGCGACGTCCTGAGCACAGGCAAGGCGAATCTCTATTGTCATCTTTACTTAATCACTCTTCTAACAAAATTTTTTAGTATCCAAGCAGTTTTATCATGGATATCTTGTCGTTATGTAAGCTAGTCTGCTGTGAGTACGTTTTCCAGACCAAACTGTACACTCAGTCCACGGCAAACTGATCACCCCTGAGCAAGCGAGTCGACCGGGATAACTGCCATATCATCCTTCGGTTTTTCCGGAGAAGGTCATGGCCAACACAGGGTTATCTATGCGACGCATTAAATTGGACTTGATTGAAGTGATATAAGAAATCGCAAGAATTAATATAAGAATATGATGAGTCAAAATATTCTGCGCCAAATTTTCCTTTAAAAATACAAGCTCAGCTCTATGCAGCTTAGGATTTGCTGTCTATTATGACGAAATGCCTGTTCTGAAAACGACGGTAGTTTCATCCGTCTACGGGTTGTTTTCATATGAGCATGATTAAATGAAAAAATTACTGGCTGTTATTGGTTTCATTCTTATTTTCCTACCCGCCTTAAGCTTCGCGGATAAGGATGTTCAATTCAGCTGGGAAAAGGCAACTGTTTATTTACCAGGAAAACTATTTGCCACGACGGTTGATCAAATTGTTGCTGACAAACCAACTCCAGTATTAATTTATCTGCATGGCTGTACCGGCATCTATGGTCCCCACGATCTGCGCTGGGCATCCTGGATAGCAGATTTGGGCTTGATAGTTATTGTCCCGGATAGCATGGCTCGACCAGGTCGGTTATCCAACTGCGACCCAAAGGTCAAAGCAGGTAACAATGCATTTCCAAAAGCAGGTCAATATCGCCAGGAAGAAATTTCTTATGCATTATCCCAAGTGCTAGAGAGCAACTGGGCAGATAAAAAAAATATTTTCCTGATGGGTCACAGCGAAGGAGGACAGGCCGTCGCACGTTCGCCTCATCCGGAGTTTGCTGGAAAAATCATCTCTGGCTGGACTTGCACGAATAAAAATAATCCAGCATATGACGGAATTTACTCTCCCAAAAATCTACCGATACTGGCGATCGCCTCTGTCGATGATGAGTGGAGAAAAGGTAAACCTGTCGAGGGACGTTGTGCAGATAAGGCTGGGGATCGCATAAATTTCATGCAAATTGACCTGGATGGCTGGACGCATGGCACTTACGGGAACTCGGAGGCGCGCAAAGCGGTTAAAGAGTTTCTAACTCAGTACCTCACAAAATGACCGCACAGGATGAATGATGCATCTGACTAAAATTTTTCTCGCAAGCGTGATCACGCTGATGATTAATATCTTTGGGGTATTAAGCCATCAGGTTTTCGCTCAAACTGACGCTACATGGCCCACCAAACCTATTAGATTTATTGTTCCCTATGTACCAGGGGGAGCATTGGACATTACAGCCCGCACGCTTGGACAGTTACTCACCAGCCAGTTTGGTCAAACGATCCTGATTGAAAACAAGGCGGGAGGTGGCGGCAACATTGGCACGGATCTGGTGGCCAAGGCACAGCCAGATGGCTATACCTTTTTAATGGCATATGCTGGTCCGATCGCGATCAATCCATATCTGTATAAAAATATTCCATTTGACTCACAAAAGGATTTTGCACCCGTTTCACTTGTCGCTGAGGCACCTCTGATTTTGGCTGTTCATCCTTCGCTTGCGGTCAATACATTGACCGAGTTGATCGACTATCTGAAGGCAAATCCAGACAAAGTGTTTTTTGGCTCATCGGGAACAGGCGGTGCCGATCACTTGGCTGGCGAGTTATTCAAAATGCAAACAGGCGTGCGTATCAATCACATCCCTTTTAAAGGTGGTGCGCAAGCCGTAGTGGATTTAGTCGCCGGACGCACACAGATGGAGTTTTTGACAATACCAGGTGGTCTGACCCATATTCGTTCGGGCAGATTAAAAGCCATCGCTCTGGTCGCACGCGAACGCTTCGCATTGTTTCCAGATGTGCCCACGATGGCTGAAGCAGGCATGAAAGATTTTGAAATTAAAAACTGGTATGGGGTTGCTGCGCCTGCAAATACTTCGGCCACCATCGTCTCACGCATGAATCGCGCTTTACACGAAGCTCTTCAGGATGTCGCACTGCGTAACCGTTTTCAAGAAGTCGGCCTCGTACCGATATCAAATTCAGTTGCAGAGTTTTCAAGACTTATTCAAAGCGACAGCGAAAAATGGAAGAAAATTATTGAGGCAGCCGGTGTAACTGCTGAATAAATAGTCTGCCTGAATATTCTATTGGCTTGGTATGCTTTGGAATATTTTAATTTCTAAAGAAAATAAATGAATATCAACTCCGATTACAGCAAACGAGTCGTGATCAATCACCACGACTTGCCTTGGATTCCAAGTCCTGAGTCAGGGGTTGAGAGAAGAATGCTTGAACGCACAGGCGATGAGATCGCAAAAGCAACTTCGATCGTACGCTATCAAGCGGGATCTAGCTTTCAAACCCACACCCATGAGTTTGGTGAAGAGATATTTGTATTGGACGGTGTTTTCAGCGATGAAGCTGGTGACTACCCCGCGGGCACCTACCTCATGAACCCTCCCGGCTCTTCGCATGCACCCTATAGCAAAGCTGGCTGCACACTTTTTGTGAAGCTACGGCATCTGGGCTCTGCTCAGACCAAACGGGAGGTCATCGATACCAAGGTAGCGTCCTGGTATCAGGGTATGGTGCCTGGCCTGAGTGTCATGCCTCTGATGCAACAGGGGAGTGGGTCGACTTTAGTCCGCTGGGCACCCCAAACTTTTTTCAATCCACATAAACATTACGGCGGTGAAGAAATCTTTGTTGTGCAAGGTGTATTTGAAGATGAACATGGACGCTATCCGGAGGGTTCATGGATCAGAAGTCCGCATATGAGCCTGCATCAGCCGTTCAGTCGAGAGGGCTGCACCATATTTGTTAAAACTGGACACCTGCTTGGCTGATCTACAGATTTTGAAATCGGGCTCAAACATATTTTCAGAATCTTTAATGCAAACCAGAGGGTTCGGGCCCGTTTCCGCTTCAGTCCAATACTGGCGAACCAATCCGCTCAGTCATAACTGAGTCAAAGGAGTCTGCTGTGATTGCTTGGCATGTCAACCCCGGCCAAAAAATTAGCGCCCATCTTCACCCCGACGGACAGGACACTTGGATCATTCAGTCGGGCACGGGTGAATACCAAATTGATCAAACTGGGATAACAAAAAGTATCAAAGCTGGTGATGTGGTGATTGCCCATTCGGGCGAAACGCATGGAGTATTTGCCACCGGAGCTGAGCCACTTATTTTTATATCAGTAGTTTCTCCTGCTCTATCGGGGTATGAGTTACTGGGCGATCAATAAGTCCTGACCCACCAAAAAATAGACCAACAAGTGGGCTATTGAGATTCTTGGTGGCCCGGGGCGGAGTCTAAGCGAGGCCGAGGATGTCTGATCCTGCTCCTACTTAAACGAATGAAGCCCAATGGCATTGCCTTCAGTATCACCAATGATGGCAATAAAACCATATTGCCCTATGCCCCACTTTGCCCTAAAAACTTGTCCACCATTTTTCTTGGCAAGCTCTGACAGAGTTTGACAATCATCACAATGGAAATAAACCATTGTTCCCTCTTGGGAAGGTTTACGCATTGGATGTTTCATCAAGGCGCCGATAGCGCCATTACCAGGCATTTCCCCAGGGAAGCGATAAGCCTCAAAACTACCATCTGTTTTTTCTTGAATCAAAGAACAATTAAAGACTGACTCATAGAATACTTTGGCTCTTGCCAAGTCTTCAACATAGATTTCAAACCAAGTGACAGGATTTGTTTTGGAAGTCATTTCAAAATATTAGCAAACACATGAAAAAACCCCCAGCGTGAACGCTAGGGTTTTTAGGAAATCAGATGGTGGCCTGGGGCGGACTCGAATCGGACCTTAGGATGTTCGATCCTAAAGGCCATTCATCAATAAACCTCGTCGTGATCCCTCACATTGATTGGAATGATCTCATTCTCGGTAATGATGAGTTCAAGCGTAATTCTGTATTTCAGGTTGATCGAGACGCTGTGCAAGCCGTTTAGTTTCCCCTTAAGACCATGAAGTCTCAAAGAAGGGTGGTGTGGGTTTACCGTTAATAGCTCAAGTGTTTTCGTGTATTGAACCAGAGCTTCAGGGTGCTGTTTGATGAATTTTGCTGCTTTGCGGTTGTATTGCTCTGTAAAGATTAACTGCCAAGTCATGCTGCCAACTTTGTGTTCAGCTTATTGATACGACGAATATGCTGGGCAACCGTTTCTTTTACATAGCGACCAGCATCGAGATCGGCTTTGGATTCAGCCAGTGCGGCTTCAAGCTCACATTCACGAAGATATTGATATTGTTCTCCGCTCATCACAATGTATTTAATTTGCCCGCGCACAGAAACGGCCGCTTCTGGTTGCGTGGCGAGGGCTTCCTCAATTGCTTTGACCCCTTTGGTTTTGAGGTCATTTGCTGAGATTGTGCTCATGATGGGCTCCTGTTCAGTATGACTAACAGTATAGTCAATCGTACGATTAAAAGCACTATTGATTACTTAGAAACATCCAGTTACAGACTCACAAATGAAAAAAAACACCGCGAACGCTAGGGTTTTTATGAAATCAGATGGTGGCCCGGGACGGAATCGACCTGGGTCAAGGATACCCAATCCTGATCAAATTGGACTCAAACAGGGTGGCTTATTTTTCAGATGTGATCTTTTCGCCATTTGAGTATTTGCCATGAAAACGAAACCAGTCTTCTGCGGACATAGCATCAGGCAAGATTTTTTTGAAATCTTCCGGAGTGCCTATTGGCCCCTTCTCATCTTCATAGTACAAAAACATATGATGTAAATCTTTTAAGAATAATTTACGAAAAAATTTAGGCATTGCCAGTTTTGCTTTTACGGGAATGCCACTTACTTTAGATAAAGCATCGGCAACCTGCGATAAATTACCTTGCCAACTAATGACATCAAGTGTTTTACCGAGCCACTCGTGGGGATTTTTAAACTGGATTGCGGCCGCACGACCTATGTCATAAGTAGCACAATATTTACAGTCTTGTTCCGTTAAAAACTTAACAACGCCTTTTTTCAATGGATTCCAGTTAGCTGGATCATCGAAATTCTCAAAGAAGGCGCAAGGACGCAAAATTGAATAGGGTACCCCTGACTCACGCACATATTTCTCCAAGGCAACTTTTGCTTTCAAATGCTTAACATGCTCATTAAAGTATTGAGCATCAGCAACGCTCATGAAGATTAAATGATCTACTCCGGCCGCATTAGCCGCGTCAATGGCATCTTTTCCTTGTTGAGCCTCTTGATCTGCATTTGATTTAGCCGCCCCAAAGTAGTCAGTGATTACAAAAACTTTTTTAGCACCAGTTTCCTGAAATGCCTTGTTCAGATCAGCTCGTATTGTGTAATTGCAAACGACTGGCTTTACGCCCTGACTGGCTAAAGAGCTATTCTTAGATCGGGTTGTTCCATATACATCAAAGCCAGCGTCAATTAATGCTCGACAGACATTTCGACCCACCTTGCCGGTGGCATTGAGTACGAGAACTTTTTCTTTTGCCATGATGAGGTCTTTAAGGATTCAAATATTAGCTATTGGTATATTTTATATACCTAGTAAAAATATATAAGTAGGCACCAAATGGTAACCAATGAAAAAACAGCAAAGCCTTCGGTAGAAAGCTCCTGTACAGCGAACGGTTGTGAAATTCGGGATGTTTTTATGATGATTGGAGGAAAATGGAAGAGCATGATCTTGTATGTTCTCTCATCAAAAGGCGTTGTTCGCTTCAATCAACTTAAGAAAACAGTCTCAGGCATTTCTCAAAAAATGTTGACACAACAACTGCGAGAATTAGAACGAGACGGAATTATCAAGAGACAGGTATTTCCTGAGGTCCCGCCTCGTGTTGAATATTCCATGACTGAACTTGGATTAAGTTTGGGTCCAATCTACCGAGCGGTTCATAACTGGGAACAAGAAAATCTCATGGCAATTTATAAATGCCGTCGTCAGTATGACGAATCCTTAACTTAATTGACCCAAAAGCAAAACCCCAGCGTGAACGCTAGGGTTTTTAGGAAATCAGATGGTGGCCCGGGACGGAATCGACCTGGGCCTGAAGATGGTTAATTCTGACTTTCTATATGTTTAAGTAATTGGGTATATCCCGCTTGTGATGTAACAGCCGAAAGATATCGACCGCTTGAGCGTCACACATATAAATTAATGAATAAGGAAACTTTGTTAACGACCAAGTGCGTAGCTCAGGCAACCGCATCGCTATGTCTAGTCGTTTAGCCCCTGCATCTGGAAATCTACCAATAAATTTATAAGCCTTTTCAAGTGCTACAAGAAACTCTGAACCTGCTTTGGCGGCTTGTAAATCAATGTAGTAGTTAATCACGCTATGAATGTCTTGGTTCGCCAATTCATGTACTTTAATTACCCGAAGGGTCAAGAGCGAATGCCCTGTTTGAGCTTGTTGCGCAATGACTGAAAGTACGCTTCATCTATTACCCCCACAACTGGAGAATTCATTCCATCCACGATTTTTTGGCGCAAAATAGCTTTTTCTTCTTCACGATTCACAAATTGCATCATGAACTCGTGAGCAGATCCCAAGCCTGCATAGCTCGCATTCTCTGACAGAGCAGATAGCTGAGCATCAGTTAAATCTAAAGTCATCTTTGGCATACCCCCAATGCTAGGCGTCTGAACCGAACTTGGCAAGAATCAGTTGAGATAACTCAATAGAAACATTCAGTTACAGAGCCACAAATGAAAAAACCCCAGCGCGAACGCTAGGGTTTTTAGGAAATCAGATGGTGGCCCGGGGCGGAATCGAACCACCGACACAAGGATTTTCAATCCTCTGCTCTACCGACTGAGCTACCAGGCCATCTGAGGGCGAAATAGTACACCAAATCCGAACTATCTGCTTGTACCGGCCCCCTAGGCTAGCTGCAGACCTTATAATAGGTGTATTCCCTCTAGGTAATAATGTTAATAGCATGACTGTCAGCGTCCTCGCTTTGGGCTTGAATCACGTCTCTGCACCGGTTGCGGTGAGAGAACGCGTCTCCATGCCTGAGGATCTTGTTCAGCCTGCGCTGACTGCACTACGTAGCGCCTTTGGCGGGGCAGTCAAAGAGGCAGCGATTCTTTCTACCTGTAATCGTACCGAGTTGTATTGTGCTGCCGAGCCCCAGGTTGCGGAGCAATTACCGTCTTGGCTGGCAGACTTTAATCAGATCGAAACTGGTGTGCTCAAGCCCCACGTCTATCTCCACGGTCGTGATGAGGCTGTCAGACATGCCTTTCGAGTGGCCAGCGGTCTGGACTCCATGGTGGTGGGCGAGACCCAGATACTTGGCCAGATGAAAGACGCTGTGCGCGCCGCCGAGGAGGCTGGTGCGCTCGGTACTCTGCTGCATCAGTTGTTTCAGCGGACGTTTTCTGTCGCCAAAGAAGTACGCTCAACTACAGCCATCGGGACACAGTCGGTGTCTCTCGCAGCAGCGGCTGTAAGGCTTGCCGAGCGTGTATTTGGCGACTTGCGGGAGTGCAAGGTTTTATTTATCGGTGCCGGTGAAATGATTGAGCTCTGTGCGACACATTTTGCAGCACAACAGCCAGCTTCGATCGTGGTGGCTAATCGTACGATTGAGCGTGCCGAGTCCTTAGCGACAAAATTTACAGCGACAACCATGCGTTTGGGTGACTTACCAGAACGCCTGTCTGAGTTTGACGTGGTGGTGTCCTGTACGGCGAGTTCCCTGCCCATCCTGGGACTCGGGATGGTCGAGCGCGCCACACGCCAGCGTCGCCGTAAACCCATGGTGATGGTCGATCTGGCTGTACCGCGTGATATTGAGCCAGAGGTTGCACGTCTGGACGATGTTTACCTGTACTCAGTCGATGATCTGGGTGTCGTAGTGCAGTCCGGTACTGAGGCGCGACTTGCGGCTGTGGTGGAGGCTGAGGCCATCATCGATGCGCGAGTTAATAACTTCATGCACTGGATGCAGGTGCGGGCCAACGTTCCTGTGATCCGTGATTTACAGGCCAGTGCACAAGCCATCCAGGCACAAGAGCTTGAACGTGCCCGCAAAATGCTTGCGCGCGGGGACTCACCAGAAAAAGTCCTCGAACAACTCGCTAATGGTCTGACACAAAAATATCTGCACGGCACGCTGGCCGCTCTGAATCAGAGTGAAGAAACCGATCGGCAGCAATTGCTGAGCTGGTTGCCACGCTTGTTTCCCTCGGGGCGCGATCGTCGTTAGCGGTGCTCATCTGCATTGCCGCCATGCGCTTGACGCCTGTGTGTGACCGATCTAGCTTAGAACCCAATTTTAATTCGATACCCTCATGAAACCTTCAATGCGTGCCCGCCTGGAACATCTTTCCCGTCGACTGGTTGAGCTCGATGCCATGTTGGCCGAGCCCGATGCCGCAGATGATATGGGACAGTTCCGAAAGCTTTCTCGTGAGAGAGCTGAGCTTGAGCCGGTGGTTAATGCCTTTGCCGCATTTGAGTCCGCAGAGTCCGATCTGGAAGGCGCACGACTCATGCTGGACGATCCGGAAATGAAGTCCATGGCACTTGAGGAAATCGACGACTGCAAAAAGCGTATCGAAGCGCTCGAAACAGAATTGCAACTGCAATTATTACCTCGCGATCCTGACGATGGGCGCAGCGTATTTCTAGAAATCCGCGCTGGCACTGGGGGGGATGAGAGTGCTTTATTTTCTGGTGATCTGCTGCGGATGTACTCGCGCTATGCAGAACAAAAGGGCTGGAAAGTTGAGCTAATGTCCGAGAGCCCCTCGGAGCTAGGCGGCTATCGCGAGGTCATCGTCAGGCTCGATGGTGATGGTGTTTATGGCAGACTTAAATTCGAGTCCGGTGCCCATCGTGTGCAGCGTGTTCCTGCGACTGAGACGCAGGGGCGTATCCATACCTCAGCTTGTACCGTTGCTGTGATGCCGGAGGCCGATGCGGCGACTGAGATCGTCATCAATCCGAGCGAATTACGCATCGATACCTTTCGCGCCAGTGGTGCTGGCGGTCAGCACATTAACAAAACCGACTCTGCGGTTCGGATCACTCACTTACCGACTGGTTTGGTTGTTGAATGTCAGGACGATCGTTCGCAACATCGTAATAAAGATAAAGCGATGCAAGTTTTGGCCGCAAGACTTAAAGACAAGGTCCAGAGAGAGCGTCATGATAAAGAGGCTGCGGAACGCAAGAGCCTGGTTGGTTCCGGTGATCGTTCAGAACGAATCCGCACCTATAATTTTCCACAGGGGCGTCTCACCGATCACCGTATCAATCTGACTCTTTATAAGCTTGCCAATATCATGGAAGGCGATCTTGAAGAGGTTACGGGCGCATTGATCGCTGAGCATCAGGCTGAGCAGTTGGCTGCGTTGGGTGACGAGGTTTAATGCAATCACCTCAGTCCCTGATGCAAATGTGTGGCTTGCCCAGACTTGAAGCGAGGATGTTGCTCGAGCACGTGCTGCAAAAACCGCGTGCATGGTTGCTGGCACATGATGCAGATTTAATCGATCCTAAGCTGACTGCTAATTTCCTGACGCTTTGTGCCGAGCGTCGGCAGGGTAAGCCAATGGCTCAACTGATTGGTTATCGGGAGTTTATGAATTATCGTTTTATGGTTACTCCAGACGTGTTGATTCCACGGCCCGAGACGGAGTTGTTGGTCGAGACCGGTTTGCAGGCGCTGGAGATACTTTTTCCAACAGACTCGGGCTTAACTTCGGCACCAGACGTTGCGGCTGGGTTAGCAACAACTCCAGCGCCTGCTATCCTGGATTTGGGTACGGGCAGTGGCGCTGTTGCAATCAGTCTCGCTTTATTGCGCCCAGATGCTTTTGTGGTTGCAACAGACTTAAGCGCCTCGGCCCTGAGTGTTGCCCAACAAAATGCCCAGGCACTTGGTGCGCGCATACAGTGGTGGCAAGGTAGCTGGTATGAAGCCCTACCGTCAGAGGGGCGATTCGATCTGATCCTGTCCAACCCCCCTTATATTGGATCTGGGGATCCGCACTTGACAATGGGTGACCTGAGGTTTGAACCCTTGGAAGCCTTGACCGATGGTGCTGATGGCTTATCAGCGCTTCGATTGATTATTCATGGCGCAGCGTCTCATCTTAAAGCAGGCGGTCAACTATGGCTCGAACATGGGTATGACCAGGCTCAGGCAGTACAAAATTTGTTACGCGACCATGGATTTTCTGAGGTGCGCAGTTTGCAAGATTTGTCTGGTATCGCCCGGGTGACGGGCGGGCTTTATAATTTCAATTAATTCATTTACCTAGCAAGGGACATCATGAGCGACGTTCAGACATTTATCCGTGAAACCGTGACCAATAATCCAGTTGTCTTGTTCATGAAAGGCACGGCACAGGGACCCCAGTGCGGTTTTTCAGCGCGTGCGATCCAGATTCTTAAAGGCTGTGGCGTGACCAAGCTTGTCACTGTCAACGTTCTTGAGGACGAGGAAGTTCGCAGCGGTATCAAAACCTACTCACAGTGGCCGACCATCCCCCAGCTCTATATCGCAGGGGAGTTTATCGGCGGCTCAGATATCATGACCGAGATGGATCAGAACGGCGAGCTTAAACAAGCCCTGGTTGCAGCGGGCGCGACTGTCTAACGACAAAAACCAGTTTTATAGTTTCGCACAGACAGACACGAGCAGATTCAGTGTTTCTGGACCTGCTCTTTGATTGCTGTTTTGAGCACTTTGCCGACTGAAGACTTCGGCAGTTGCTCAAAAAAGTGAATCTGCTTGGGTGTCTGGACTGAGCCAAGCGCATTTTTTACATGCGCCATCAAACCCTCAGCGTCTTGTTCAAAGCCAGGGCGCAAATGCACGGCAGCCTGTACTGCTTCTCCCCATTTATCGTCGGGCACACCGAACACAGAGCACTCATAGACTGAGGGGTGCTGTGCGAGCGCATTTTCCACGTCGGTAGGGTAGACGTTGAATCCGCCAGTGATAATCACATCACGAATGCGGTCCTTCAAAAACAGATAGCCGCGTTCATCAACGAGGCCAACATCTCCGGTATGCAACCAACCATCGATGATGGTTTCGGCGGTTTTTTCAGGTAAGCGCCAATAACCCTTCATCACCAAATCACCCCGTACGACAACTTCGCCGATCTCATTGGTAGGTAAAAGTCTGCCATCTGGTGCCATGATGCCCAGATCAGTCAGCCAGGTGCAGCGTCCAACAGAACCCTTGTTCAAAGGCTCACCGAGTTCGCTGGGTCGCATCATGGTTACGATCTGTGGTGCCTCAGTCTGGCCATAGGTCGTCCCTACAACTGGTCCGAAAAACGCTTTGACTTGTTCAACTTTTTCAGCTGGCATTGGGGCGCCACCATAAATCAGATTCCTTAGTTTAGGGAAATCGGTGCGTGCAACACCAGGATAGGCCATGACCATATAAATAAGCGTCGGCGGCATAAAACTCATTGTCCCGCCCTGCTCACGAAAGGCCGCAATGATTGAGGCAGGATCTGTCTTGTCCAGAAACAAAAGTCTCGCACCCTGCGCCAGTAAGGGCATTAAATAGGTCGAGGTGCCATGCGTGACGGGTGCTGTGACAACGTAGCAGTCATCGCTTGTGATTTGCCAACCACTGATCTGGTTAATGATCCCGGCTGTCCAGGCGCGATAAGGTTGCATGACACCCTTGGGCGCACCGGTTGTGCCTCCGGTGAATTTAATCGCTTGAATGGCGTCTTCGCCTGAGTTGATCGGGGTCGGTTCACGTCCAGCATATTGTGCGATGAGGCGGTCAACACTCGTAGCTGATTCTGAGTCCCCAAACAGAAGTTTATTGGGAGGCGTATCTCCCACTAGTGCGGCACCTGCAGGGTCGGTCATGACGATTGAGGGCTCAGTTGCGTGCAGGATGCGTTCTAGTTCTGGGCGTGTGCTGCGCGCGTTGAGTGGAACCCAGACTTTGCCCGCAGCCATTGCGGCCAGAATCCCGGTCGCATGCTCAGTAGTGTTGGCGGCACAAATACCGACGCGACTCTGAGGCGTCGGATCAATGGCTTGTAACGCAGTCGCTAATGCTGCAACGCGTTGGGCCAGCTCACGGTAAGTGATGATGACCTGACTCGATTGCAACGCGCAACGCTCAGGATGCAATTTAGCTGCGCGGTAAAAAAAATCGATAGGATACATGGTGCAATCTCTTGGTTAATCGACTTTGATGCCGGTTGTATTAATGACTTTGCGCCAGCGTGCGATTTCACCCTGGGTAAACGCCTCCAGTTGTTGCGGTGAATTCGGTAGCGCAGGCGAGACGAAGCCAGCATCGATAAATGTTTCGCGCATAGCCGTATCGTTCAGTGCTCGATTCAGTTCCATATTGAGTTTGTCAATAATAGGTTTGGGTGTTCCCGCACGCGCAAAAAGTCCAAACCAGGACATCACTGCAAAACCAGGAAGACCCGCTTGAGATAGGGTCGGTAGATCTTTTGCAATGACGATTCGCTCAGGAGAAGTAACCCCTAGCGCACGCAGTTTGCCGGATTTGATATGCGGGAGGGCAGAGGGCAAATTATCAAACATCGAATCAACCTGGCCCCCCATTAAGTCTGCAACAGCCGGGCCGCTGCCTTTGTAAGGAACATGCAAAATATTCGTGTTGGTTTCAATTTTGAATAGTTCGCAAGATAGATGGATCGAAGAGCCACTGCCTGCAGAAGCGCACGTTAGTTTGCCGGGATTTGCACGAGCATAGGCGATGTATTCTGGAACGGAATTGATTGGTAATTTGGGATTGATGACGAGCACGTTTGGTACTGAAGCAAGCAGTCCTACAGGTGTAAAGTCGTCCAGGATGTCGTAATTAAGTTTTGTGTAAAGCGTACGGTTAATTGCATTCGCAATGGTGCCGACGTAGAGCGTGTAGCCATCTGGCTTTGCGCGAGAAACATACTCGGCACCAATATTACTATTAGCGCCCGCTCTATTTTCAACAATAAAGCTTTGTCCGGTTTGTTCGGAAAGCGCTTTTGCAGCGAGCCGTGTAACGCGATCGGTAGCGCCACCGGCAGGGTAGCCCAGCACGATAGTGACAGGTTTGTCTGGATAACTCGCCGCGGCAGTTTGAGCGTGTGCTGGACTGACAATTAATAGTGAGAAAGCTGTTGCAAAAGCAGTTAGCCAGCCTGAAGCCTGCGCTTTGAATATTGACGTTTTTTTCATTTTTGTCTCCTGCCCTGATTGATTATTTATTATTCAATCTTGTTGAGTCCGAGCGATGCGCAACGTGCGTTGTTCGGACCACTACCTTAACCCATCATTGCCTGATTAGTCGCATCCTTCACTTAGCTCAACCGGATCAAAGGCTTTATCACCATCGGCATTAGGTACGCCGGTTGGTTTGAGGCCTGCAAAATCGAACAGATTTCTGTCCATCAGGTGCGAAGGTGCGATGTTGGCTAGAGCTTTGAAAGTATTCCAGGCGCGACGCGGATCTTTTTTATCCCATTCGGCCAGCATGCGTCCAATTTCCTGACGTTTGAGGTTTTCCTGTGAGCCGCAAAGATTGCATGGAATGATGGGAAATTGTTTCCATTCAGAATAAGCAATCAGATCTGCTTCAGGGATATAGGCCAGAGGGCGAATCACCGTATGACGCCCGTCGTCCGAGACCAGCTTGGGTGGCATAGTTTTCATTTTCGCACCATAAAACAGGTTTAAAAAGAAAGTCGCCAGAATGTCGTCCCTGTGGTGGCCTAGTGCGATTTTTGTAGCGCCCAACTCCCCAGCTACACGATAAAGCACTCCGCGACGAAGTCTTGAGCACAACGAGCAGGTGGTTTTGCCTTCAGGGATTAGTCGCTTAACGATTGAATAGGTATCTTCGGTTTCTATATGAAATGTAACGCCCAGCTTGGTCAGATAGTTGGGAAGCACTTCGGCCGGGAAGCCAGGCTGTTTCTGATCAAGGTTGACGGCGATGATTTCAAAATCAATCGGTGCGCGACTCCTGAGCGTCAGCAAAATGTCGAGCATGCTGTAGGAGTCTTTTCCCCCTGAAAGGCACACCATCACGCGATCGCCTTGCTCGATCATGTTGTAGTCACCTATCGCGCGGCCAGCCTCGCGCATCACGCGTTTTGATAACTTGTTCAAATCGACGCGTTCTTTTTCCGTTTTGCGCGGTATGAATGTCAGTGTGGATTCCATATCAGTAACCAGATTCTTGTAGGTATTGGGTGACAGCTTTTTGGTCGCCAGAAAAAATAATCCGCGAGGCTTTACCGGCGCGTTGATGTTCATACATCGGATCGTAATATTCAGTCAGCAAGGGGCGAATCCAGTCACGGTGCGCATCGATTGAACCTGATGTTTGTTGAATCTCGAGTGCCTGTTGCATCGCCTGTGCAAGACGCGTGTGGCGCTCGCCACCGAGACGCTTATAGAGATTTTTCAAGCTCTCGAGCAAACGTATTGAAAAGGCTTCAAACCCGGCATGCTCTCCGAGCAACGTATTGAATTGAGCTCCAAGGTCTTGGACGTAGTCATGCAGAATCCGCTCGACGCGTGATTCAATCGGCTCTTCTACCCACACCACGGGGCTGACTAACATTTTGTCACGCATCGTAATTGGAAGTGCGCATTTGCCGATGAGCCGTGACTCATCTTCTAAAGCGATTTTTTTAACACCTCGTTTCTGCAGGCGCAGTAATTCGATCGCAAGTCGATTATCAAAATCAATCTGTACAGGTTGCTCTGTTGCATGTTTGCCAAAACTTGAACCGCGATGGTGCGCGAGCTTTTCCAGATCAATGGCGGCAGTCAGTGCTTTCATGACGACTGTTTTGCCACTGCCAGTAAAACCTGCGACCAAAACAAATGACGTATCGGCAATATTTTTCTCAAGCGATTCAAGCAGAAAACCGCGCATCGCTTTATAGCCGCCAACAATCCGAGGATATTGGATACCCGCCTCAGCTAGCCATTGCTGTGAAATCCTCGAACGTAATCCGCCTCTGAAACAATACAGATAGCCTTGAGGATTGGCGCGGGCGAACTCAACCCACTGAGCGACGCGTGCTTTTTTGATATCCCCGCTGACAAGCGCATGACCTAATTCTATTGCAGCATCTTGACCTTTTTGTTTGTAATGCAACCCTACGCGCTGTCGTTCCTCATCATTCATGAGGGGTAGATTTTTAACGCCAGGAAACGCGCCTTGAGCGAACTCCACAGGCGCTCGCACATCCAGTAGGGGCGTGTCAGACAGTAAAACGGAAAGGTAGTCTTCGGTATCTGGGCGCATTGGGTTTATTGGTTGATGTCGGTCAGAACGCATTCGTTTTGTACTGGTGCTGCGAGTGTCAGATTAAAGGCACGTAGCTCGTCACGCCGGAAAACATGAATGGTGACGCGCTCACCTGGAGCATAACGACTCAGTAGGGTCTCCAGGGTATTTATATTGGTGTCTACCCTGATGCCATCCATAGCAACCAGCGTATCCATGGCAGATAAACCTGCAGTATGCGCTGCGCCATGTTCAAAAACGGTTGCAAGTACTAATTGCTCGCCTTGTTTGCGTGCACGCACATCAAGTGTGGGCTTGGTTGACGCTGCTTTCCAGCTCAGCTCAATATACTGGTGGCGCAGCAGCGTTTTTAATGGAACATCTTCGGTACCATAGGCCCATAAGGCGATTTCTTTTGAGACATCTGCACCTGTTGTTTCGCGCACCAGTTTCGAAAAACCGTTTTCGGTTATCCCTTCAGGCTTACCAGTATAGAACTCTCGACCGTAACGCTGCCACATGCAACGCATCACATCGTCAAGACTGTATTGATCGTTTGTAGCCTGACGGATGGTCAGATCCAGACCCAAAGCGATCAGAGAGCCTTTGGTGTAGTAGCTAATCAGTGCGTTAGGGGAGTTTTCGTCTTGCTTGTAATAACGCGTCCAGGCATCAAAAGAGCTTTCCGCGACCGACTGTTTGTGCCTGCCAGGCGTGGTCATGACGCTGCTGATTTGCTTGCCCAAAATTTTAAAATATTCGCTGCGTGAAATCACACCACTGCGCAACAGCATCAGGTCATCATAGTAGGAGGTAAAGCCCTCAAAAATCCACAGCAAGCGTGTATGGTTTTCGCGAGACAGATCGTAGGGTGCAAAGACGGCAGGCTTGATCCGTTTGACGTTCCAGGTGTGAAAGTATTCGTGGCTCACTAAGCCTAAAAAGGTTTGATAGCCCTCAGGCGCCTGCGTTTGGCCAAGAGTTGGCAAGTCTCTGCGCGATGCCACCAGCGCAGTTGAGGCCCGATGCTCCAGACCACCATAATCACTGCCAGTGACCATGGTCATGAAAACATAGCGTGAGGCGCTGTCCAGAAAAGGTGCACGGGCAGTTTCTGGTTCAAAAAATTTAATCTGTGTTTCGCATATGCGCTTGACATCATCACGGATGCGTTTGAGATCCAGATTAGGGATCTCACCCGTAAATACTAGCTCATGTTCGGCACCGCAGGCGTTGAATTTGATGACTTGGGGCGTCCCCATTTCGACTGGGTGGTCAAGCAGCGCGTCATAGTTCTCTGCGCGGTAATGACCAAATCCGTGCCTTTGAGCAGCGAGTCTGGAGGCCGGGGCTTCTGACAGACTTGTATAAACGTTCCATTTTGCTGGTTTTGGGGGCGCGCAGAGTATTACTTCGCAGGGCAAGTGTTCGTGGCCATGGATACGCAAATAAAGACTCGTGCCGTTAAAAAAACCGTGTGACTCATCCAGGTGAGCGCCACGTACAGATAAGTCCCAAGCGTATACGATAGTGGTGATTTTTAATGCCCCTGCGCAGGGAGCAGCCCGCCAGCTATGATTGCCAGTCTTGGTCAAGTTGACTGTTTGTGCGCCGCACTTAGCTGAAATGCTTTCAATCTGGCGAGCAAAATCCCTGATCAGATAGCTACCTGGTATCCAGGCGGGCAGAGAAAACACTTGACCTGATTTGGCTGGTTCAGCGATGGTTACAGTGACTCGAAACCGGTGTCCGGCTAAATCAAAGGGCTCAACGCTGTAAAGTATAGGTTTAGTATTCATGACGCTATCTTATTTCACAATTTAAAGGAGACATCCGTGAGCGAACCCCTAGTACTGGTTGAGACCCGTGGTCGTGTTGGACTTTTGACCCTGAATCGCCCAAAAGCACTGAATGCCCTGAATGATGCGCTGATGGATGAGCTCGGTGCGGCACTGCTCGCTTTCGATGCCAATGATGATATAGGTTGTATCGTCATTACGGGTAGCGAAAAAGCTTTTGCTGCGGGTGCCGACATTGGCGCCATGAAGGATTGGTCTTTCATGGATGTTTACAGAACCGAATACATCACTCGAAACTGGGAGACTCTGCGCAAAATCAGAAAACCCGTCATCGCGGCCGTTGCTGGCTATGCGCTTGGCGGTGGATGTGAGCTTGCAATGATGTGTGATTTTATTATCGCAGCCGACACCGCCAAATTTGGCCAACCAGAAATCAAGCTTGGCGTGATACCTGGCGCTGGTGGCACGCAAAGACTGCCGCGTGCGGTTGGCAAATCAAAAGCGATGGATATGGCCCTGACTGCCAGAATGATGGATGCGGCCGAGGCTGAGCGTGCTAGCCTGGTATCCAGGGTTGTAAGTGCGGACAAGCTGCTTGAGGAAGCAATCGAGGCTGCAACCGTGATTTCTGCGATGTCGCTGCCAATAGCGATTATGGCCAAAGAGTCCGTAAACAGAGCTTTTGAGTCCTCGCTGCACGAAGGTATTCACTTTGAGCGTCGCTTATTCCATGCATGTTTTGCAACGGAAGATCAGAAAGAAGGTATGGCTGCTTTTGTTGAGAAGCGCAAGCCAGCTTTCAAACATCGTTAAGTAAAAATAAAGCCATAACTGTGTACCTGCCTGCTTGGATTGTGCAGGTGCACAGTTGCGCATTAGTCAAAAAAACAGCTATACTTGATAGGTTTTCCGAAATCAATTCGGGGAATACGAGGTAAAAAGAAAGTGAAGTAAAAATAAGCTAAAATCCTAGGATTAACCCTAGGGTGTTAGAAAGTGCTGTTTTAAAAGTGCTGCAATTCGGTCCGGCTGTGCAAAAGTGGGGTAGCTGTGGTGCTAGATAGTCCCGTTGTTCTTACGGATGAAGATCGCGCCAGGATTAATTCACGTGCCCGTCGAGAGCTAGTGCAGATAATTTTTGCTCAGGCACTGATGGGTCTCGCAGTAGCTTTGATTGCCTTGGTTTTATCGGGTAAAAATGCGGCCTTATCGGCTTTGGCAGGCGCGGGTTGCTATTTTGTACCGAATTTGTTGTTTGCTTTAAGGTTGTTGCTTGCTTCGCATCGCCCTCGTGGCTCAGGGCCCCTGCTTTTTATGCTGGGTGAGATGTTGAAAATCGGAGCAACATTAGGTTTGTTGTGGCTAGTGGCCCGAATGGGTGGTGATCAGGTTCAGTGGTTAGCGGTTTTGGCTGGATTGATTGCTGTGCTCAAGGGTTATTTGCTGATGCTGGCTTTCGGGGGATCTCGGATGCGGCAAAAAGAGTGAGTGTGTAGAGTTAGATATTTAGCGGGCCTCAGTCATATATGTGGCCCGTTGGTTTGAGTAGAGATGCGCAGCGCTAAGCTGCTTCCGGTCAAGATTCATAGTTGAGATTATTCATGTCTGCTGACAGCGACGTATCGCCCCAGGCCTCCTACATTCAGCACCATTTGGTGCATTACAACAATATCGGCGAAAAACAAGGTTTGATCGCTGATTTCGCTGTAATCAATTACGACTCAATTTTCTGGTCTATTCTGACTGGCGTTATAGCTGTATTAGTCATGTGGCTTGCGGCCCGCCGTGCAACGGCAGGTGTGCCAGGGCGCTTCCAGAGTTTCGTTGAGATGCTTGTCGATATGGTCGAAGAGCAAGCTCGCAGTATCGTTCCTAGCGAAGTGACACGTAAATTTGTGTCGCCTTTGGCTTTGACGGTATTTACCTGGATCGTTCTGATGAATGCGCTGGACCTGGTTCCGGTTGATTTGCCACACGTCGTGTTTCACGCACTGGGTCTGGGTCACGAGCCAGCAGATCCACTGTATTACCACCGTATTCTCCCAACTGCCGACCTGAATGTACCGATGGGTATGTCAATGGGTGTGCTTTTGCTGATGCTCTACTACGGTATGAAAATCAAGCATCCAGGTGGCTTTGTTAAAGAATTGTTCACCGCGCCATTCCATGCGCATGGCTTCGCGGCGATTTGCTTGGCACCAGCTAATTTCCTGCTGAACCTGGTCGAATTTGCAGCTAAATCAGTTTCACTCGGTATGCGGTTATTCGGCAACATGTTTGCTGGTGAACTCGTATTCATGCTCATCGCACTGCTTGGTGGTGCTTGGACAGGTTGGAATGCAATGAGTATCGGTTTGGGACTAGGCCATATTTTGGCTGGCTCCATCTGGGCGCTATTCCATATCCTGATCGTGTTGTTGCAAGCTTTTATTTTCATGATGCTGACGCTGGTTTATATCGGCCAGGCTCACGAAGGTCACTAATACTGACCTGCCACTCTCACAAAGAGTGGTGGGGAGTTAGATTTACAGCAGTGCATGTTGTTTGAATTTTTTTGAATTCTATTTTTGGTTTTTTTTAATTTTTTATATCTACATAGATACTAATCAAGGAGTTGTCATGACTAACGTCGCTTTCGTAGCTCTCGCTTGCGCATTTATTATCGGCCTCGGTGCTATTGGTGCCTGCATCGGCATTGGCATGATGGGTGGCAAGTACCTCGAAGCTTCAGCACGTCAGCCTGAGCTGATGAATGCTCTGCAAACCAAAATGTTCTTGTTGGCTGGTCTGATTGACGCTGCGTTCCTGATCGGCGTTGGTATTGCAATGTTGTTTGCTTTCGCAAACCCATTCAAGTAAATCGATTGACTGTTCAACTCGCAATGCGGGTTGAATGAACACGCTGCTGCCAGATTGCTTGGCAGTATATTGATCCAGCCTCAACTGACATTCCGTCTCTGAGGCATAAGATGTAATAGGGAAACGACCGTGAATCTGAACGCGACGATCTTTTTCCAGATGATCGTGTTCTTTGTCCTGGGTTGGGTCACGATGAAATTCGTGTGGCCACCTCTGACGAAGGCAATTGACGAGCGACGCCAAAAAATCGCCGATGGGTTAGCTTCTGCTGAAAAAGGCAAAGCTGATCTGGCGCAGGCACAAGCTCGCATCAGTTTGATCGAGGCATCTGCAAAATCCGATCTGCATGCACGCATGACAGACGCAGAAAAACACGCAGCTCAAATCATCGAGCAGGCACGTGCTGAAGGCGAATCCGAGCGCGCTCGCATTGTTGCGCAGGCTAAGCAAGACGCCGCGCAAGAAGTGCAGCGTGCACGCGATGCTCTGCGCAACGATGTGGCCAACCTGGCTGTCAAAGGAGCTGAGCAGATCCTTAAGCGCGAAGTCAATGCGCAAGCCCACGCCGAGTTGCTTGCGCAACTTAAGGCACAGCTTTAATCCCCGGGGTCGACATGGCAGAACTTTCTACCGTTGCCCGTCCGTACGCTGAGGCTCTTTTTGCCGCAGCGCGCGATGACAAGGCTGGCCTCGCAGCATGGGCCGATCAGGTGCAGCGTCTGGCTGACGTGGCGTCGGTTGAATCGGTGCGCGAAGCGATGATGGATCCACGTCTCGAAGATGCGCAGCGTATCAGCGTATTTTTGAGCCTAGTGCAACCAGCCGTCGATCAGCCACTGCAAAATTTTGTGAACTTGTTGTTCAGTAACGACCGTTTGTTGTTACTCACGCATATTGCAGAACAGTTTCGTGCCCTCAAGGACGCGGCAGAAGGCGTGGCGCAAGCAAACATTACTAGCGCATTCCCGATGTCCGATGTCCAGGTGTCCGAGCTGATCACTTTGCTCGAACCCAAGTTCGGCCTCAAGCTCAAGCCCCACGTAACCGTTGATTCCTCCTTAATCGGTGGTGTCCGCGTGCTCGTGGGTGATCACGTACTCGACACATCCGTGCAAGCCCAGTTGGTACGCATGCGCGACACAATGGCGGCGTAACGCCAGTCAAAAGATTCCAGGAGTCTGAACATGCAACTCAATCCGTCAGAGATTAGCGAACTACTAAAGAGCCGTATCGAAGGTCTGGGCACATCGTCCGACATTCGTACCCAGGGCACGGTTGTATCCGTGACCGACGGCATTACCCGCATTCACGGTCTGTCAGACGTGATGCAAGGTGAAATGCTTGAATTTCCAAACAACGTTTTCGGTTTGGCACTGAACCTCGAGCGAGACTCTGTCGGCGCCGTGATTCTGGGTGACTACACCGGGGTTTCAGAGGGCGATGCTGTTAAGGCAACCGGTCGCATTCTGGAAGTGCCAGTGGGTCCTGAGCTACTGGGTCGTGTTGTCAATGCCCTGGGCGTGCCGATTGACGGCAAAGGCCCAGTCAATGCAAAAGAAACAGACATCATCGAAAAAGTTGCGCCGGGCGTGATTGCTCGTCAGTCCGTGTCGCAGCCGCTGCAGACAGGTCTGAAAGCGATTGACTCCATGGTGCCTGTTGGTCGTGGTCAGCGCGAACTGATCATTGGTGACCGTCAGACTGGTAAGACTGCTGTTGCTGTGGACGCGATCATTAACCAGAAAGGCAAGGGCGTTAAGTGCGTCTATGTCGCGATTGGTCAGAAAGCTTCAACCATCAACAACGTCTTGCGTAAGCTCGAAGAGTTTGGCGCAATGGAGTACACGATTATTGTTGCAGCCGCAGCATCTGATTCGGCTGCGATGCAGTACCTGTCAGCTTATGCTGGTTGCACGATGGGCGAATACTTCCGTGATCGTGGCGAAGACGCTCTGATCGTTTATGACGATCTGACCAAACAAGCTATTGCCTATCGCCAGGTTTCCCTGTTGCTGCGTCGTCCACCAGGCCGCGAAGCGTATCCTGGCGACGTGTTCTATCTCCACTCACGTCTGCTTGAGCGTGCTGCGCGTGTAAACGTTGACTATGTCGAGAAATTCACTAACGGTGCAGTAAAAGGCAAAACCGGTTCATTGACCGCGCTGCCAATCATTGAAACGCAGGCAGGTGACGTTTCCGCCTTCGTTCCAACCAACGTGATTTCGATTACCGACGGCCAGATCTTTCTTGAAACCGACCTGTTTAATGCTGGTGTACGTCCAGCTATTAACGCCGGCATCTCGGTTTCGCGCGTTGGTGGTGCAGCACAGACCAAGATTATTAAAAAGCTTTCAGGCGGTATTCGTACCGACTTGGCGCAGTATCGTGAATTGGCAGCGTTTGCCCAGTTTGCTTCTGATCTGGACGATGCAACACGTCGCCAGCTCGAGCGTGGCAAGCGCGTGGTTGAGATGCTCAAGCAGCCCCAGTACCAGCCACTGCAGGTATGGGAACTTGGTGTAATCTTGTATGCGGTCAACAATGGCTATCTGGACGACATCGAAGTCAGCCAGGTTCTGCCCTTTGAGAAAGGCATCAAAGACTATCTCAAGGCCAAGCATGCTGGCATGATTGAGCGTATCGAAGCGACTGCAGAATTGTCGAAAGATGATGAAGCAGAACTAGTCGCTGCACTCAAAGAGTTCAAAAAACACGGCACCTACTAAGGAACCCGCTATCGCGTGAATGCCGGGATCAATAGACCGATCCCGGACCGCGCAGAGCAGATGGTCTGATACCTGAAAACAGGTCTGACACAGGAAGCGCAATGGCAGGAATTAAGGAAATTCGAACCAAGATCAAGAGCGTGCAGAACACGCGAAAGATCACTAAGGCCATGGAAATGGTGGCCGCATCCAAAATGCGCAAAGCGCAGGAAAGGATGCGTGCTGGTCGTCCATACGCCGATAAAGTACGGACCATGGCTTCGCGACTGATGCAAGCCAATCCGGACTACAGCCATCCCTATCTGATCGAAAGACCAGATCCCAAGGCTGTGGGTGTTGTGGTGATTACAACGGACAAAGGCTTGTGCGGTGGCTTGAACACCAACATCATGCGTCTGGTGTTGAATCGTCTGCGTGAATTCGGCGAGAAAAATATTCGCTGCCAGTTCACTGCGCTTGGCAACAAGGGACTTAGTACATTGACACGTATCGGCGCTAATCTGGTTTCGCAAGAAACACAGCTTGGCGATGTGCCTGAGTTGGCACGTCTGGTTGGTGCACTTAAAGTTCAGATCGATGATTTTGCCGCAGGGCGTATCGATGCTGTTTATGTTGCTACGAACCATTTCGTCAATACGATGAAACAGGAAGTAACTTTTTTCCGCTTGTTGCCCCTGCAGGGCGATTTAGCTGATCCTTATGACTCACACGCGGAGTCACAAACCTCAGCAAAGTCCGCAGAAAAAGCAGCGCATAGCTGGGATTACATTTACGAACCTGATTCGAAGACAGTAATCGACGAGTTGTTACATCGCTACGTTGAAGGTCTTGTTTATCAGAGCGTTGCAGAGAACATGGCTTCTGAGCAATCAGCCCGTATGGTGGCAATGAAAGCCGCTTCGGACAATGCTAAGAAAGTTATTGGCGAACTGCAACTGGTCTACAACAAGACACGTCAGGCAGCTATTACAAAAGAAATTTCGGAAATCGTGGGGGGCGCCGCGGCCGTCTAATGTTTAGACAGCTTCAACGGCATCCAATCATATAGTTATATAAGTCAAGGAACAGACATGAGCAACGGAACCATCGTTCAGTGCATCGGCGCCGTGGTGGATATTCAGTTTCCCCGCGATCAAATGCCTCATATTTATGAAGCGCTTACGCTTTCAGACGAATCATCAGCCTTTGCTGAAAAAGGCCTGACGTTCGAAGTCCAGCAACAGCTTGGTGACGGCGTAGTCCGTACCATCGCCTTGGGTTCAAGTGACGGTTTGCGCCGTGGCATGGCCGTTGCTAAAACTGGTGCACCAATTTCGGTACCAGTTGGTACTGCGACTCTGGGCCGTATTATGGATGTGCTGGGTCGTCCAATTGATGACGCAGGTCCAATCGGTACAGAAGAGCGTCGTGCTATTCACCAGGCCGCTCCTAAGTTCGACGAGTTGTCGCCCTCGATCGAATTGCTCGAAACGGGCATCAAGGTGATCGACTTGGTTTGCCCCTTTGCGAAAGGCGGTAAAGTCGGTCTGTTCGGTGGTGCCGGTGTGGGCAAGACCGTTAACATGATGGAACTCATCAACAACATCGCCAAGCAACACAGTGGTTTGTCTGTGTTTGCAGGCGTAGGTGAGCGTACCCGTGAAGGTAACGACTTCTACCACGAGATGGAAGAGTCAAACGTTCTCGACAAAGTTGCGATGGTGTTCGGTCAGATGAACGAGCCACCAGGCAACCGTCTGCGTGTGGCATTGACCGGCCTGACAATGGCTGAGAAATTCCGTGACGAAGGTCGTGACATTCTGTTCTTCGTTGACAACATCTACCGATACACACTGGCCGGAACTGAAGTGTCTGCGCTGCTGGGCCGTATGCCATCTGCTGTGGGTTATCAGCCAACACTGGCCGAAGAAATGGGCGTTCTCCAGGAGCGTATTACTTCGACCAAGACAGGTTCGATTACCTCGATCCAGGCTGTTTACGTTCCTGCTGATGACTTGACCGACCCATCACCAGCAACCACTTTCCAGCACTTGGATTCAACCGTTGTGTTGTCACGTGACATCGCATCGCTCGGTATTTATCCTGCTGTGGATCCTCTTGATTCGACAAGCCGTCAGCTTGACCCTAACGTTGTGGGCGAAGAGCACTACAACGTTGCACGTGGCGTGCAGCAGACCCTGCAGCGTTACAAAGAACTGCGCGATATTATTGCGATTCTGGGTATGGATGAATTGTCACCAGAGGACAAATTGTCTGTAGCACGCGCTCGTAAAATCCAGCGTTTCCTCTCGCAGCCTTTCCACGTTGCCGAAGTCTTCACCGGTTCACCTGGCAAATACGTTCCTCTTGCTGAAACACTGCGTGGCTTCAAGATGATTGTGAATGGCGAGTGCGATGCGTTGCCTGAGCAGGCGTTCTACATGGTCGGAGGAATCGACGAGGCCTTCGAGAAAGCCAAGAAAATCCAATAAGGACTTAACATGGCCATCTTGAAAGTGGATGTCGTCAGTGCAGAAAAATCTCTGTATGCGGGCGAAGCCAAATTTGTTGTGTTGCCTGGTGAGTCGGGTGAGTTGGGTATTTTGCCCGGCCACACCCCACTGATCACGCGCATCCGTCCAGGTTTGGTTAAAGTCGTGCACGAAGACAACTCTGAAGAGAGTTTTTTCGTAGCCGGTGGTTTGCTCGAAGTGCAACCTGATCACGTGACAGTCTTGTCAGATACCGCCATCCGTGGCGAGGATCTAGATGAGCAGAAAGCTGAAGAGGCACGTGCAAAAGCCCGCGAAGCTCTTGCTAATGCCAAAGACCATGCGGATATCGCTGTTGTTGAAGCAGAGATTGAAATGCTGGTTGCCCAAGCAAACGCAGCACGTAGAATTCGTGAGATGACGCGCAAGCACTAAGCTCTCGAATCGATTAAAAAAACACGCCTGCGGGCGTGTTTTTTTTTGAGATTTTCTGCGTATTTATCGCAATGCGATATGAGCGGATGCGTAAATTCCGAATATGGTTTTATCCATGGAGCAACTAGTCTTGCATGTTCTTAATTTCAAGGGTCATTCAAGATGCGTCAACAAATCGATTGCGCCGTTCTAGCAGTCTCTCTACACAAGGAGTGGCTCAATCAGGCACTCAAACAGGTTGAGCCTGCGATGGCGCGCATACGCCTTCATTATCTCGATTGGGAATCACAGACTGAGTTTCAGGATCTGTCTAATTCACCGGTACAGGTTGATGTCAATGCTTTCTCAAAATCTGGAGTGAGCCTTAGACGGTTTGATGCTTGCCTGGTGCCCGTTTCTATCGAAACCCTCGGTTGGACCAGGCAGGCGCTTGCAGCGATCCCCAGAGGCCCGTTTGTGCCTTTAATCGGTATATTCAGTGGCTTGAGATCAGCAGCGATGCAGGACTTGCTGGAGCTAGGATTAGCGGATTTTGTACGTTTGCCTCTTTGTCCGGATGAGTATCGTGCCCGGTTATTAAGTACGGTTTCAAAAGTGCCAAGACCAGGACAAAGTTTGCGTGAACCCGATTTGCAATATGCCGCTTCAGGGTTGAGTTTTGGTCAGGCGCAGACTGGCTCGAGTCCTTCAAGAACACCTGTTATAGCTAACAATCAATCCAAAGTTCATCCATATCAGACTAAAAACCTCAAGACCAATACGAAAGCACGACATTTTCATCAGCAAAAAAATTCAGCACACAAAAATATCCCCGTTGAGCTGCAGTCGTTCAGACTATCCAAAGCCAGCGTTGTCGAGCAATTTGAGCGTGAGTATGTCACCAGGGCCTTGGAGCAACATGATGGCAATATCGCTAAAGCAGCCCGTGCATCCAATAAACATCGACGGGCCTTCTGGGCCTTAATGCGTAAATATCAAATTGATGCTGGGCTTTACCGTCCCGATGAAGACGAAGAGTAAAATCATGGATTAACCGAAAGATATTTGCTTTCTATTCTCAGGGGAGGGTCTCTCCTGAATAAGATTTTATTGATATTGCGTATTGCATATTTCTAAAGGACTCTTGTGTCAGTTGCTCCACTAAAAAATGATGTGTTTCTCCGTGCACTGATGCGTCAGGAGGTACCTTATACGCCCACCTGGCTGATGCGTCAGGCGGGACGCTATTTGCCTGAGTACAACGCGACACGAGCGCGTGCGGGATCATTTATGGGCCTTGCGCAAAATCCTGACTATGCCTGCGAAGTCACATTGCAGCCACTTGAGCGCTTCAAACTCGATGCAGCGATTCTTTTTTCCGACATCTTGACCGTACCAGACGCAATGGGACTTGGTCTTTCTTTCGCTCAAGGCGAGGGCCCCAGTTTTGCGCATCCCATTCGTGACGAAAATGATGTTGCTAAATTAGCAGTCCCTGACATGTCCAAGTTGCACTATGTCTTTGATGCGGTGCGTGTCATTCGTCGCGAACTTGCTGGTCGCGTCCCGCTCATCGGTTTTGCAGGTAGCCCCTTTACGGTTGCTTGCTACATGGTTGAGGGTAAAGGCAGTGATGACTATAGATTGATTAAAAGCATGTTGTATGCGCGTCCAGACTTATTACACAGGATACTGGAGATCAACGCCCAGACAACGGCGCATTATCTGAATGCCCAGATTGATGCGGGTGCACAGGCCGTCATGATTTTTGATAGCTGGGGCGGAGTATTGGCGGATGGACTTTTTCAACAGTTTTCGCTTGCCTATACCAGAAAAGTTGTAGAGATGCTCCAGCGTGAGCGCGAAGGGCGACGAGTCCCCGCGATTGTCTTTACCAAGGGCGGTGGTCAGTGGCTTGAGTCCATCGCAGCGATTGGTTGCGATGCAGTTGGCCTGGACTGGACGGTCGATCTTGCTGCAGCACGTCGCCGAGTCTCTGATTCTGTGGCATTTCAGGGTAATCTCGATCCAATCGCGCTTTTTGGTGGTGAGGCAGCTATCCGTGCTGAAGCCAGACGCGTCATGGATGCGTTTGGTCCGGTAGGTGCAGGCGGACATGTATTTAATCTGGGACATGGGATTTCGCAATTCACACCACCTGAGGCAGTAGGCGCTCTGGTAGATGAAGTCAGAACTTACAGTCCCAAATACCATGGTTCAGCTCTCTGAAACCCAGTAAATATGCCGCTTTCTGACTGTAATCTGTTTGTAAAGCCTGTTAAATCCTGAGAAGTTGTGCACAGATTTTAGATTTCTAGGGAAACCCCTAGAAATGAAATCTTAATTCTTGGATAGTTTCGTAACTAACTGAAATTAATCAGAAATATTAAATATCCTGTGCGCTCGTCTTATTCCGGCTATAAATAATGATAGACAAAATAATAATTTCAGAATGGTTTTCCCCAAAGTTATCCACATGCTGGCATGATATTTTTTTGAATACATGGCGAGTCAGTACGTTAGACGCATATTGAAGAAACCACCTTAAGTATATGGTCATCATTTCACCGGATCTTTCCGCACCTGAAGTACCAGCAGGTCAGTGGGTTCGGGTCGTCCTGGATTTACCACTCCAAGGGCCGTTTGATTATCGGTGTGAGTTTCCTGTCGCGCCGGGCTTGCGTGTCATCGTCCCTTTTGGTCGTAGAAAAATGATTGGCTTGGTGGTTTCGCTTCCAGCTGAGCCAGCTTACGATCCTGAACTAATAAAAAACGTCGAAAGCGTGCTGAACGATATCGCGCCGTTGCCTGAACATTGGCTAAAGTTCGCTCAGTTTGCTGCTGAGTACTACCAGAGACCTTTGGGCGAGGTTGTTTTGCCAGCCCTACCAGTGTCCTTGAGAAGCGTGACAGCTTATCAAGGCAAACGTTCTGCGGGAGGACCTGTGGCACGGCTGGATCAGCGACGCACCACCGCCTTAAAAGCGAGTGCAGCAAGTCAGGCTCCTGCGTTGAACGATGCGCAGCAACAAGCGGTCGCCGACATCATACAGACAAAGGGTTTTAAGGCGTTTTTACTATACGGCGTAACAGGTAGCGGTAAAACTGAGGTTTATTTGCACGCTGCGGCCGCAGCGCTGGCTCGTGGTCAGCGTGTCCTGATGCTGGTGCCTGAGATCAACCTGACGCCGCAGTTTGAGCAGGCGCTACGGGCACGCCTTGAGCCAGTAGCCGGCGTCGGTGGGCTCGCGGTATTGCACAGCGGTTTGTCTGATGGTGAGCGTTTAAGAGCCTGGTTGCGTGTGCAGCGGGGTGAGGCGCGCGTGGTGCTTGGTACGCGTCTGGCAATCTTTGCACCGCTGCAAGACGTCGGTTTAATTGTCGTAGATGAAGAGCATGATCCCTCCTATAAACAGCAGGATGGTTTGAGGTATTCTGCTCGCGATCTCGCCGTGTGGCGAGGCCATGATCTGGGTGTGCCGGTCGTGCTTGGTTCGGCTACGCCTTCGCTGGAAAGCTGGGTGCGTGCGGAGCGTGGTCATTACACGCGCCTGGATTTGCCTGCGCGCGCGCGAGCGGTATCCCTGCCGAGCGTGCGGCTCGTTGATACACGCCGTCTCAAAATGGATCATGGACTGTCCCCGCATTTACTGACAGCCATGCGAGAGCGTCTGGAAAATAAAGAACAAGTCCTGATTTTTCTCAACAGACGTGGTTATGCTCCGGCTCTGCATTGTGCGTCCTGTGGCTGGGTCAGCAAGTGTCCGCGCTGCACGACTTTTACTGTTCTGCATCGCAGCACGCCTGGGCGGCATCAATTGCACTGTCATCATTGTGGCTACCAACAACGAGTACCTGCCTCATGTCCGGAATGTGGTGATCAGGATCTACAGCCGATGGGGCGTGGAACCCAGCGTATCGAGGAGCAATTGGCGGAGCTTTTTCCTCAGTCGCGTATTGCCAGGATTGATGCTGACAGTACCCGTAAAAAAGGCAGTGCTCAGGCGCTGTTTGCAAGCGTGCATGCTGGCGAGGTGGATATCCTGGTGGGTACGCAGATGGTCGCCAAAGGACATGATTTCGCGAATCTGGGTTTGGTAGGCGTGCTCAACGCAGATGCAATGTTGTTTTCTCAGGACTTTCGCGCACCGGAGCGTTTGTTTGCGCAACTCATGCAGGTAGCGGGTCGTGCAGGACGGCATACCGGTCACGGTGAGGTGATTGTGCAGACAGGTTATCCAGAGCAGCCTGTCTATCAGGCCTTGCTCAAACACGATTATTCAGGCTTCGCCAGGCACTCCATGCAAGAGCGTGAGTCAGCGATGCTGCCACCGTTTTCCCATCAGGCTTTATTAAGCACCGAGGCACGGGAACTGACCGTTGCGCTTGCGTTTTTACAAAGCGCAAAAGATACTGCGCAGTCACTGATGGAACATCAGCAAAGTAGTGAGATGATCACACTGTATGATCCAGTACCCTTACGTATTGTGCGTGTAGATAATATGTGTCGTGCGCAATTATTACTTGAGGCGTCGCATCGACCTGCACTCCAGTCATTACTGCGTCAATGGCTATTGGAAATAAATGAAATGCCAGAGTCGCGCAAAGTCCGCTGGCAACTTGAAGTTGATCCGCTCGAAATTTAAACAACATATGTCGACCTCTGCCACCTCGGGAATGAATCCAGCGCAACGCGAGGCCGTGTTGTATCTGGATGGACCCTGTCTGGTTCTGGCAGGTGCGGGGTCTGGAAAAACCCGTGTCATTACGCAAAAAATCGCCTATCTGATTAAAGAGTGTGATTTCGCTGCGCGCAATATTGTCGCGCTGACTTTTACCAACAAAGCTGCGCGTGAGATGGATGATCGCGTTAAACGCCTGGTCGATGCGAGTCAGGCTAAGGGCTTGACGATCAGTACGTTTCATTCTCTGGGTGTGAGGATTTTGCGCGAAGAAGCGCAGCATGCGGGACTAAAACCACAGTTTTCAATTTTTGACTCGGATGATGCGCTGGCGATTGTGCAGGATTTGCTCGCGACCACAGACCGCGGACGCCTGAAGTCCGTGCAGCAGACTATTTCGTTATGGAAAAATGGCTTGATTGATCCCGATGCTGCGGCGCTGCTAGCCGCGACACCGAGCGAGGTCGAGGCGGCAAAAATTTATCGCAGTTATAACGCGACACTTGCGGCTTATCAGGCGGTAGATTTTGATGATCTGATCGCGGTGCCGGCGCAGATTTTCGAGCGTAATGTCGAAGTGCGTGAAAAATGGCAAAAGCGTGTGCGTTATCTCCTTGTCGATGAGTATCAGGATACTAACGTTTGTCAGTATCGCCTGGTGCAATGGTTAACCGGTCCGCGCGCGATGTTCACAGCTGTGGGGGATGATGATCAGGCGATTTATGCCTGGCGTGGAGCGACGATTGAAAATCTCGCCAAACTCACGACCGACTACCCAACCATCCGACTTATTAAACTTGAGCAAAATTATCGCTCGAGTCAGCGTATTCTGGCTGCGGCGAATAATGTGATTTCAAAAAATCCTAAGCTCTTCGAAAAGAAACTGTGGTCTGAGCACGGGACAGGTGAAGCGATTTCAGTCTCTGCGATGTCAAGTGAGGAGGTCGAGGCTGAAAACGTTGCAATGAAAATCTCTGCCGCGCGTTTTGAAAAACAAGCAACCTGGAAAGATTTCGCGATCCTTTATCGCGGTAATCATCAGGCACGGATCGTTGAGCAGGCGATGCGTAATGTTCGTATTCCCTACACGATCTCAGGTGGTCAAAGTTTTTTTGATAAAGCCGAGGTGCGTGATGTGCTGTCTTATCTCAGGCTGATCGCTAATGAGGAAGATGACCCGGCTTTTATCCGTGCGGCTACAACGCCTAAGCGCGGAATTGGGCAAGCGACGCTTCAGACTCTGGGGCAGTATGCCGGCGAGAGAAAAATTTCCTTGTTTGCGGCCTTGTTTGAGCAGGGGATTGAGTCGCGACTGAATCCCCGTCAGATGGAGCCCTTACGCACCTTTGGTGAATTTATTGTCCGTATTCAGTATCGTGCGGGCAAAACCGAAGCTGGGCAAAAAGTGCATGCCGCGGAACCTGCAGGTGACATTCTCGATGATTTAGTGAGTGCGATTCAGTACGAAAGATATCTCTACGATAGCTTTGATGAAAAACCCGCTCAAAGTCGCTGGCAAAATGTGCTTGAATTAGTTGGCTGGCTCAAGCGTAAGGCCGAGGCTGATAGCATGGGATTGTTTGATCTGGTGCAGCACGTAGCGCTTGTCACGATGCTTGAGCGCGGCGATGACGAGGAACCCGATGCGGTGAAGTTGTCCACGCTTCATGCTTCAAAAGGTCTCGAATATCCGCATGTGTATTTGCTAGGTGTTGAAGAGGGATTGTTACCCCACATGGGGCGTGATGACGACGAGGGCGATGCCGCGAGTATTGCAGAGGCGCTTGTCTCGCGCATACAGGAAGAGAGGCGCCTGATGTATGTGGGGATTACTCGCGCACAGCGCAGTCTGCATTTGAGTTGGTGCAAAAAACGCAGACGCGCACGCGAGGATCTGCTACGTGAGCCGTCACGATTTATTGAAGAGATGGGGCTGTCCAGCGCGCCGGATCAGCAGCCTGAGGCAGAGGCAATGAGCCCTAAGAGCCGCCTCGATATGCTCAAGGCGATGCTGAACAAAACATCGACTTGAGATAAGGGCCGCGAATCGAATAAAACCTTGCTTTGAATACCTGTCTGGTTTGAAGGGCAAGGTTTGAAAGGCGTACAGTCAAAAACTTGTTAAACCAGTTTTGAGAGTGTGTTGCGCCAGAATTGCAGGCGACGCGGCAAGGCAGACACAAAGATATGCTCGCGCAACGTGTGCGCGCCATCCCCCTCGGCTCCAAGACCATCTACGGAGGGTATGCCAAGGGCAGCGGTAAAGTTCGCATCGCTACCGCCTCCGGTGACAGGGGCATCGATGAGCTCGAAACCTGCCGCATCGGCGTAGACAACCAACTGGTTCAACAGGGTTTGTGCCTCGGCTGTTTTAACCATTGCCGGGCGATTGAGTTCCACCTCAATCGAGAGCGTGGTGTCCGGGTCTACTGGTTTAAGTGCAAGCATCCTGGCTTTGAGTTCAATCCCCGCCGCCTCATCCGGAACTCTGAAATCCACCATCACCTCGCAATGCGAGGGCACGGTATTGGTGACGGTGCCACCAGAGATTGTGCCAACGCTCACGGTAATGCCACGACTGTAATCCGTCATGGCCTCGAGCGCGATGATTTGATGCGCCATTTCGCGAATCGCGCTGCGACCTTTTTCATGGGCCATCCCTGCATGGGAAGGTCGACCCGTGACGGTCAGCTTGGTCATGCCAGTGCCTTTACGTGCCGTGACGCATTTGCCCCCATTGGGGCGAGCAGGTTCGCAGACCAGGGTGTAGCGGGCTTTCTTGGCGTAAGTTTCGATAGCGGGTCGGGAGGCATGACTGCCGACCTCTTCGTCTGGCACCATTAAAAAATCCACCGGTAAGGGGGTCGCGCCTGCCGCGGACAGCTCACCCAGTGCTGTGAGCGCCAGGTAGGTGCCGCCCTTCATATCAAAACTACCTGGGCCGTAAAGTTTGCCGTCCTCAATCCGGCAGGGATTAGTGTTGAGCGTACCGATAGGATGGACGGTATCCAGATGCGCGAGCAAAAGAATACCTGGACGTTCATCGCCAGGGGCACGGTTGCTGGCAACGAGGATTGGCAGATTTTTAGGGCCAGCGTGGCTCAGCGTGACATGCAATCCCATAGCGCGTGCCTGACTTGCAACGAGGGTTGCCATGCGCTCAACAGCAGCGGTATCACTTGAGGGCGACTCACATTCAATCCATGTGCGTATGCCAGCGGCTAATTGCTCAGCAAACGCTTGGGATTCAGGTGTTAACACTGGAGTCAGGACAGGTGGCGCCACTGCTGCAACGGCTGGCGAAACTACGGAGGTGGACATGCGTGGCTCCAGAGGATAGTGTTTGAATGTAAGTGTAGTTATTTAATTGCAAGCATACTTATTTTGTAGGGTGATTGCGAATGTCTCGTGCTGCATCGGCTAATTCACCTGCGGTCAGGCCTATAGGTCCGACACCATGCGCAACCAGGCGGTCTGCGGCCGCACCGTGTAGCCACACCCCTGCAGGAACCGCCGTGTGCATCGGCATCCCTTGCGCCAGCAAACTGACAAGAATGCCACTCAGCACATCGCCTGAACCAGCTGTCGCCAGACCGACATTGCCTGTAGGATTGATTTGCCAGGAGAGATCCGGCGCGCACAGGATAGTATTTGCGCCTTTCAGGACAACCCAGGCATTGTATTTTTTAGCTAGTGCCATCGCGGCCTCTGCCCTGTTTTCCTGGATTTTTTTTGTCTCTGTCTGGAGTAATCGGGCGGCCTCTGCCGGGTGGGGGGTGAGCACGATCTCACCTCTACCCCAGGTAGGTGAGATTTCGCCGCTCGCAACGGCATTCAAGCCGTCTGCGTCCAGCACGAGGGGGATATCCTTGCGTTGAATGAAAAGCTGACGTAACAAGCCTCGTGCATAATCGGAGGTACCGAGGCCGCAACCTGCGCCCCAGGCATCCATGCTTTTGACGGCCTCTAACAACTCTTGGGCCTCGTGCAACATTAGTTCTGGTGTAATGCTGTCATAAGCGACGGGAGAGGGGTGTTGGGCAATACCCACCATCACTTTTCCAGCCCCTGTTTTCAGGGCAGCCCGGCCGGCGAGGATGACCGCTCCGGTCATGCCGCGCGCCCCACCAAGAATAGCCGCGCAGCCAAAACTGCCTTTATTGCCCTGTGGGTCGCGAGGTTTGAAAAGAGCACTCACCTGTTCGCTGCTGACAGGTTGTGCTGTATTAAGTGTGTTTTGCATAGGTTAATGTTAGAGCGATAATGGTTTAAATGGTGAAATGGAATAAAAAATGAAACATATTCAGATAGTTGGTGTGGCAGGCGCAGGTGCGATGGGACGCGGGATCGTTCAGATCGCAGCTCAGGCAGGATTGACGGTCAGGATGTTCGATGTCCAGCCACAGACCGTAATTGCCGCGCGCGAGGCCTTGGCGACGACCTGGACGACGCTGGCCACCAAGGGGAAAATCACTTCCGAGGCGGCAGAGGCCGCCCTGGCAAATGTGCATGGTGCGAGCGAGCTGGCTGAACTGAAGGACTGTGATTTAGTGATCGAGGCAATCGTTGAGCGCCTGGACATCAAACAAAAGTTTTTTAAAGATCTTGAGGCAATCGTCTCCGATGATTGCATTCTGGTATCTAACACATCCTCTCTGTCGATTACCTCGATCGCTGCAGCCTGCGCGCATCCCGAACGCGTAGCGGGTTACCACTTTTTCAATCCTGTGCCACTGATGAAAGTGGTCGAGGTGATTGACGGCCTGAAGAGCGATCTACAAGTCGGTGATGCGCTGATGGCCTTGTCCACCAAAATGGGCCATACGGCTGTTCGTTGCAAGGATATGCCTGGTTTCATCGTGAATCATGCCGGCCGAGGCATGAATACCGAGGGCTTGCGTATCGCGCAGGAGGGCGTCACCTCATTCCCAACGATTGACGCCATCATGCGCGAGCAGGCTGGCTTCAAAATGGGTCCTTTCGAATTGATGGACCTCACAGGTCTGGATGTCTCGCATGCGGTGATGGAGTCGATCTACCGTCAGTTTTTTGACGAGCCACGTTTCAAACCCTCTCCCATTGGTACCATCCGTGTCGCGGGTGGGATTTATGGTCGCAAAACACAAGCTGGCTTTTACGACTACGAAGATGGCCAGAAAAAAGTTGTGATTGAGGCACCTGCACCTGAACAGCAAGCCGTACCCAAGGTCTGGGTCAGCCACGCACACGAACTCGGTCATGCGCGTGCGGTGAACTTGTTGCGCAGTCTGGGCGCGACGCTCGAGACTGGCAGCACGCCGTCTTTTGATAGTTTACTGATTGTCACGCCTTACGGTCAGGATGTCTCGACGGCCGTGGTTGAGCAGGGGTTGGATGCAGCACGCACGGTGGGGCTGGATACCCTGAATGATTTTGAGAGTTCGCGTCGTCGCACTCTGATGGTGAGTCCGGCGACTGCGCCTGCCTGGCGCACAATCGCGCATGCCTTGCTGGGTAGTGATAATGTCCGTGTCAGCGTCATCGAGGATTCCGCCGGTTTTGTGGCGCAGAGAATCTGCGCCATGATTGTCAATATCGCCTGCGATATCGCACAGCAGGGGATTGCGACGCCCCAGGATATCGATCGCGCTGTCTCCCTGGGCTTGGGTTATCCAAAAGGTCCCTTGGCTTTGGGCGACGCACTCGGTGCGCGTCAAATCCTTGAGATTTTGAGAAATATCCAGCAAGTCACTGGCGATCCTCGCTATCGTCCAAGTCTGTGGTTGCAGCGTCGGGTGCAGTTGGGTATGTCGTTGTTGCAGACTAGCGCGGTGTGATGAGCTTTAAATAAAAAAACACCCCAAATTCGGATTAAGGTCCAAGTTTTTGGGGTGTTTCGCTATGTACTAATCGGTGGGTAGCCGCCGATTTTTTTCAAGAGCCTGCCTGTCAAGCTGCTCGAATATCAGAATTTATTTTGCTGGCGCAGCAGCAGGGGCAGGTTCAGCTGGCTCGTCAAATTTAGCGCCAGAGTTGTTAGCCATGTAGACCACAGCGCGTGTGATCTCAAAATCATCCAGAGCAGGGTTGCCGCCTTTGGCTGGCATGGCGTTTTTACCCTTGATGGCGTTTGCGACCATGGTGTTCAAACCAGTCTTGACTGCAGTAGACCAGCTCGCTGCATCGCCAAATTTTGGAGCACCCGCGACACCTGCGGCATGACAGCCGGCGCATACGGCTTTGTAGACTTGTTCGCCTGTCTTGAATACTTTAGGACCACTGGCATCGACTAGCTCAAGCTGCGCAACCGGCGCAATGCGCTTGGCAGTTGCTTCAGGACCAAGGGTGTCAGAGCCTGCGCCAACCTGATTGCCTGCAGCGACCAGATTCACCAGGAGGATGATAATCAGGATCGGCACGACAAACGACAGCACGATCGTGACGATCAACTGTTTGGGCGTTTTAATCGGCGAATGATGCTCTTCAGTATGTGCTTCTTGCTGTTGCTGTGTATTGCTCATGACCAAATCCTGCGAGTTTGTTGACGGTTTTTCTTACAAACCGGGTGATTATAGCGGGATAAGAGGATGTCGGTGGGGCTTCTTGGGGCTTGGAGTCGCAAGTTGTAGTCTGCCGCTATAATTAAAAGCTAAGCGCCCGTAGTTCAATGGATAGAATTAGAGTTTCCGAAGCTCTCGATACAGGTTCGATTCCTGTCGGACGCACCAAATTTCAATAGATATTACTTGGCTCTACTCCACTAGCGGTGTAGAGCCTTTTTACTAGCGGCATAGAGCCTTTTCGCTTGTTTTTTGCTTAATTTTTGCTTATTGCTGGTGCTTTGAGTGCCTGATGAAAACGCTTTACATAGTCATCAAAGCTCTCCGTATCGCTTGATTCCAGGTGTTTTTGTTCCAGAATCGACGTATTTGCCTGATTTTCAGCTAGCGTTGCCTCAGAGGCGGTCAGTCCGGTCTGTCGCAGCTGTTGGGCGAGGCGTGTACTTAATTGCAAAGCATACTCATGGAAGGACAATTTTTGTGTCTGTAGTGTGCTCAGTACTTTCGCCGAAGGTGTCAGGTCGGGATTTTGGACTTTTTCGCGTTGCGTGGTGAGTGTCTGTAAATAGGAAGCGTCCTTCAGTGCGTCCGCCAAAACAGCGCTACAAGCCGAAATGCCGTCCAGTAGCTGGGTCGCCCAGTCCTGTAATCGGATGTCTTGGCCTTGCTGCTTGAGCATCAGTCCAGGTTCACGTCCCTGTTTGACCACGAGCGAGAAATTCGCCGCGCTTTCAGGACAAAAGCCGCTGTCAGAAAAGTCCGGGCTGTCTTGCAGGGCACAAAATAATAAAAAGGCATCGACGAACATTGCCGTCTGGGCAGAAATCCCGGTCGGCTCGGTTGGATCAATATCGAGACAGCGCACTTCGATGTACTGCACACCACGATCGGCGAGTGCGGTAATCGGACGCTCACACGGACCAGTAGTGCGTTTGGGACGGATACTGGAGTAAAACTCGTTTTCAATTTGCAGCGTATTGGTGTTGAGTTGAACCCATTCGCCGTCACGTTTTGTACCAATTTTTTCGTAAGCGGGCCACGGTGTGGTGACGGCCTCGTAAATACGCTGTAAAAAAGTATTCAGATCGTTGTAGTAGGGCTTGAGGCCCGATTGCGCTTTGTTTTGATAGCCAAGATCACTCATGCGCAAGCTGGTGGCATAGGGCAGATACATGGTTTCTGGATCGAGCTCGAGCAGGTTGCCGGTATGACCGCGCAAAAAGTCACGAGACAATGCAGGCGAAGCGCCAAACAAGTACATCAGCAGCCAGCTGTAACGGGTGAAATTGCGTATCAGTGCGATGTATCCCGCTGATCTGCGATCCTGTGCGCTGGTCTCTGACCTGTCAAGCAAGTCCCAGAGAGCTTCGTCGAAAGAAAAGTTGTAGTGCAGGCCTGCAATGCACTGCATGGTTTTGCCATAACGCGCGGCCAGACCACGTCGATAGACGTGTTTGATCATTCCGGTGTTGGAGGTGCCATACCAGGCGATTGGGATGTCTTGTTCAGCGGGTAAGTGTGCTGGCATGGAGTGGTTCCACATCAGCTCGTCCTGCAGGGTGAGCGAGACGACACGTTGAATCTCGTTGATTTCGGCAATCAGGCTGTCAACACGGTTGTGAGTCCCGGTAATAAGTTCAAGCAAGGACTCCGAGTAGTCGGTCGTGATCCTGGGATGGGTGAGTGCAGAGCCGAGTGCTTGAGGGTGCGGCAGCTTGGACAGCAGGCCCTTCATATCCACACGCAGTCCTTCTTTTTCGATGCCACGAAGCGAGTTACCCAGCACCTCGGGGTGAGCCTTCAGAAGTGCAAGTCGTTTGGACAGCGTGTCAGTCACAGAGAATCCTTTCATTCATCAATCCTGTGGATTTTAAAGTATGCGCGTGGGGCGGTGTTAAACAGGGGCTTGATACCCCGAGGACACGGTTTTAACGAATTTGAACGACAATATGATGATTATCCGAAAGAATTTTGGAGCAACTTGTGAGTAAGCGCTTGGGTTTCTGGCTCTCGGGCCTCGTTTTATCCTTGTTGCTTGGCTGTAGCCCTGAATTTAACTGGCGAGAGTTAAGCGTAGCTGAGGATCGCGCAAGACTGGCTTTCCCTGCCAAAGTACAGACTGAGCAGAGACAAATTCAGCTTGACGGGCACGCGCTTGCGTTCTCGCTTTCGGCAGCTAATGTCGGGCCTGCCGTGTTTGCGGTCGGTTTTGCCGTCTTGCCTGAAAATCTCAATGAGTCCGCTCAAAAATCGCTGACGCGCGCGCTTTTGACTTCCTTATTCGCTGCGAGTGGACAAATACCGACTCAGGCTGCACTGGAGGGGCAGGTGTTTGAGCTCGAAACCCTCGTTGCAAAGCAGCCCTCTTTATTGATGGCACGGGTGTTGATCCACCGCGGTATGCTGATGCAGGTAGTTGCCTCCGGTCCAAAACAAGCTTTGCCGCGAGAACAGGCGCTGGAGTTTATGCGGTCACTGGTTCTGAAATAGGCGAGAACTGCGGCTCAGACGAGACTTGTCCGCTCGACTCCCTGGTGCCAGTATGGAGCAGGCCTAAACGCATCGCTTTGACCACCCCTGCCTGTCGGCCATAGACATTGAGTTTGCGGCATGCATTACGCAAATGAAAGTTGACGGTGCGTTCGCTCAGACCCAGAATAGACGCTGTTTCCCAGCTAGTCTTGCCAAGCGACACCCACTCCAGGCATTGCAGCTCTCGCCCGGTGAGTGGTGTTATTTTCATGTATGAATTTCCCTTGCACTAGCTTAATCAAGCTGCGCAGTGTGCTCGTTTGTGCAAGGTTTGGACATTCGCAGAATCCCTGTGTTTTACAGTCTTTTACAAAATAAATGCTTGGATAATCTTTGGGCTTTCTTCCCCAGTCTGTCCGGGTCTCCTCAAGCTTGGGCTGCGATGTTAAACTTTGAACTTAGTTGGCGCCGATTTGCCTGATCCGCTTGCGGGCGCCTCATAAATCCAGCTAAAGAAGGTCTGTATGACTGCTCCGTCCGAATTACTGGGCGCCAATTCGCCCGGACTGCCTGCCGATACCCAGCCATCCGGCTCAGTGGGTGTCGTGCAAACTCAATTCATGCAATTCAATGAGCCTCTTGCGTTGGCCAGTGGTCATACGCTTAATGCTTATGAACTCGCCATCGAAACCTATGGCACCCTTAACGCTGATGCGAGTAATGCCGTTCTGATCTGCCATGCGCTCAATGCTTCGCATCATGTAGCGGGGATCTCAGCCGAAAATCCTGAGGATATCGGGTGGTGGGACAACATGGTGGGGCCTGGTAAGCCTGTTGATACCAATGTTTTTTTCGTTATAGGGATCAATAATCTGGGCTCCTGTTTTGGCTCAACAGGGCCAGCGTCGATTTCACCAGAGACTGGTAATCCCTGGGGGGCTGACTTTCCTGTGCTGACCGTAGAAGACTGGGTGCAGGCTCAGGCCCGGGTAGCGGATCGCCTGGGGATCAAACGTCTGGCCGCTGTCATGGGTGGCTCGCTAGGCGGTATGCAGGCAATGAGTTGGGCCATCACCTTGCCCCACCGTGTCGCGCATTGCGTGGTGATTGCCAGTACGCCAAGACTGTCTGCACAGAATATCGCCTTTAACGAAGTCGCGCGTCGTGCCATCATTACGGATCCCGAGTTTCACGGCGGAAACTATTACGCGCAAAACACGGTGCCGCGCAGTGGTTTGTCGGTTGCCAGAATGGTGGGGCATATCACGTATCTGTCTGATGACGATATGGCAGAAAAATTTGGCCGTACCCAGCGTGAGCCCGCAGCGGGTGGTGCGTTTCACTATGGTTACGGTGTGGAGTTTGAGGTCGAGTCTTACCTGCGCTATCAGGGTGAAAAGTTTTCCCGCTATTTCGATGCGAATACCTATTTACTGATTACTCGTGCGCTGGATTATTTTGATCCCGCACGCCAGACGCAGGGCGATCTTGCGCGTGCCCTGGCACCGGCGCTGGCAGACTTTTTGCTGATTTCTTTTACAACCGACTGGCGTTTTCCGCCAGAGCGTTCGCGAGAAATCGTCCGGGCCTTGCTGAAAAATCATCAGTCTGCAACCTACGCTGAAATTGATGCTCCACACGGGCATGACGCTTTCCTGCTGGATGACGAGCGCTATCACGCCGTCATGCGGGCCTATTTTTTACGCATCGCTGCGACGGTGTCTGCCAACACAGCCAGTCAGGTGCCGGCTGTTGAAGCGGTGCAACGCGAGGCGGCTCACCATCAGGCTGCGCAGCAGAAGGAGGTGCAGCGATGACTCAGCACAATACTCAAACAGCACTGCGTGAAGACCTTGCGCGTATTGCCCAGTGGGTCACGCCTGGAAGTCGCGTGCTGGATCTCGGCTGTGGCGACGGCACCTTGCTCGCGCACCTTAAAGAGACTAAAAACGTGCGGGGCATTGGTGTTGAGATTAATGATGCGCGAGTCTTGACGTGTGTGCAGCGCGGTGTGCATGTTATCCAGCAAAACCTCGAAGATGGTCTTGCGATGTTTGAGGATCAGCAGTTTGATACGGTGGTGCTCTCCCAGACCTTGCAGTCGATGCATAACACTGAGCACATTCTCAGAGAAATGGCACGTGTGGCGCGTAACGGTATCGTTTCTTTTCCGAATTTCGGTTACTGGCCGCACGGATGGTCGATCCTGATGGGGCGCATGCCCGTGACCGGACAGATGCCTTACGGTTGGTACGACACACCTAATATTCATTTGTGTACGCTTAAAGATTTCGAGCGTCTTGCCCAGACCCTGGACTTCCAGTTGCTTGAGCGAGCTACGTTTAATGATCAGCGTGAGGTCAAATGGCTTGCCGGTTGGCGCAGCACGCTAGCGGTCTATCGGTTTACCGGTCGCTCAGGCAAACCACTCCAATGAAAACACCTGCCGCTGGCCTCTACACAAACCGCAGGGTCGCGCCTCTGCTGGCACTCGGGTTTGCCAGTGGCTTGCCGCTCGCTTTGACGGGTGGAACCCTTCAGGCCTGGGCTACGGTTGAGCAGATCTCATTGCAGCAAATCGGGTTTTTGACTTTAGTGGGTACGGCTTACACGCTCAAATTCCTCTGGGCGCCGCTGATCGATCGTTACGCACCACCCTTGCTAGGCCGCAGGCGCGGCTGGATGTTACTGATGCAAGTGTTGCTGGCACTCGGCATGATGACGATGGGTTTACTCTCTCCGGCTCAAAATTTATTACCTCTCGCTTTACTAGCCGTGGCTGTAGCCTTTTGTTCTGCTACCCAGGATATTGCTTTTGATGCCTACAGAAGTGATGTATTGCACAAGGACGAGCGCGGAGCAGGCGCTGCACTCTCTGTGCTGGGCTATCGACTGGCGATGCTTGTATCTGGGGGGGTGGCCTTGATACTGGCCGACCAGTGGCTTGGCTGGGGACATACTTACATGCTGATGGGGGGCTTGATGCTGGTTACAGCACTGGCAACACTCTGGGCACCTGAGCCTGAGGTGGTTGCGATGGCACCGCGTTCACTCGCTGAGGCTGTGTTTAAACCGTTCAAGGAGTTTTTCAGCCGCCCAGAGGCCCTTACGGTTCTGGTACTGATCGTCCTCTATAAGCTGGGTGATGCCTTTGCAGGAGCATTGTCCACAACTTTTTTGATTCGCGCCGCGGGTTTTAGCGCAACCGAGGTGGGGACCGTCAATAAATTGCTTGGTCTGGCAGCAACGATTGTTGGTGCGCTCACAGGTGGCGCGCTGATGTCAAAGCTCGGGCTTTATCGGTCACTCATGTTGTTTGGACTATTGCAGGCTGTCTCTAACCTAGGATTCTGGGTCATCTCGGTTGCGCCGCATAATATCTGGCTGATGGCCGGCGCGGTCGGGCTGGAAAATCTATGTGGTGGCATGGGAACTGCGGCTTTTGTCGCGCTGTTGATGGGCTTGTGTAATCAGCAGTTTTCGGCGACACAGTTTGCTTTGTTGTCGGCGCTGTCGGCGGTTGGGCGTACTTATCTGGCTGGCCCGCTGACGCCCCCGCTGGTGGAGTATGCAGGCTGGCCTACCTTTTTTATCCTGACTGTACTGATTGCAATTCCGGGTTTAATCCTGCTGCGCTGGCGCAGGCGAGATATTGAGCGCATTGAGGCAGCGGTTTGAGGACGCGGCTTGAAACTGGGGATTGAAACCGCGGTTTGAAATTACGGTTTGAAACTGCGGATTGAAACCACGGTTTGACAGTACAGGACGCCGAGGCGTCCCCGACCGCCTTCAGTCCAGTTTAAAGTCGTAATCAATCGTGAGCGGTGCATGATCTGAAAACCGCTCATCCTTATAGATACTGGTTGTACGAGCTTTGGCGGCAAGACCAGGCGTGACCAGTTGATAATCCAGACGCCAGCCTACGTTCTTGACCCAGGCTTGTCCGCGATTACTCCACCAGGTGTATTGCTCGGCACGCGCATCAAGCTGTCGAAACACATCGACAAAACCTATTTCATCAATTACGTGCGTGACCCAGGCCCGCTCCTCTGGCGTGAAGCCAGAGTTTTTCTGATTCGATTTCCAGTTTTTCAGATCGATTTCCTTGTGCGCGATATTCCAGTCCGCACAGATTACGTATTCACGACCTGATTTTTTATGGTCATCCATGAGCGCTTGCATCCAGGGCCCAAATTTATCGAGAAACCGGAATTTGGCCTCCTGGCGCTCCGGCCCGCTCGAGCCTGACGGTAAGTAGGCGCTAATGACTGACAGCTTGGCCCAGTCGGCGCGGATGATGCGGCCTTCGGTATCGAATTCCGGGCACTCCATCCCTCTCAAAATGCGCTCTGGCTCTTTGCGCAGATAGATGCCCACACCGCTATAGCCCTTTTTCTCTGCAGCGCAAAAATGCCCGCGATAGTCCAGCGGGTGTTGCAGGCTCTCGTCAATATCCGCCAGATGAGCTTTGAGTTCTTGCAGGCACAAAATATCTGCCTGATGGGTGCGAAGCCAGTCAAGCAGGCCTTTGTTGTAGGCCGAGCGAATACCGTTCAAATTCAGGGAAGTAATGCGTAGCAAGGAAAGCTCCTGGTCAGTGAGATAATGTCGGCATGTCGAATTAATTTTGGAATACTTATGTCAACGGATTCGGATCGCCGCGCCTTTGTGCAGTTTGCCTTAAATGAAGGCGTTTTGCGTTTTGGCAGCTTTGTTACCAAGTCAGGCCGCACAAGCCCCTACTTTTTTAATGCAGGTCTGTTTAACTCTGGCGCCTCCGTTGGCCGTCTGGCCCAATTTTATGCTCAGGCGCTGGTGAATTCGAATATTCCGTTCGATATGCTGTTCGGTCCCGCTTACAAGGGCATTCCACTGGCTACGGCGACCTCGGTTGCGCTGGCTAATCATCCTGCGCTGCCTGGTCGTGAGATCCCCTTTGCCTATAACCGCAAAGAAGCTAAAGACCATGGTGAGGGTGGGGTGCTGGTCGGTGCGCCACTTAAAGGCCGTGTCGTCATTATTGATGACGTGATTACTGCAGGGACTTCGGTGCGTGAGTCCGTCGATATCATCCGCGCGGCAGGGGCTGAGCCTGCCGCGGTATTGATTGCGATGGATCGTATGGAGCGTGCGGGGGCTGAGGGTGCGCTGTCGCCTCACTCTGCTGTGCAGGAGGTCGAGCAGCGTTATGGTTTGCCTGTTGTCAGTATTGCTTCGCTGACGGATATTTTGGCCTTGCTTGAGGGCAATGCAGAGTTCGCCGCTTATCAGCATGCTGTGCTGGCTTACCGTAATCGCTACGGCATCGTCTGATTTATCAGCAATACAAAATTAATCGGATCAGACACTCAGAGGACTGATCCGATTAATTTGCTCAAGCGCCTTAAAGCAAAATTGAATTAGCTCTCGAGTTTTGCCTTAAGCAAATCATTGACTTGCTGTGGATTGGCTTTGCCTCGCGCGGCTTTCATGATCTGGCCCACCAGTGAGTTAAAGCCTTTTACTTTGCCCGCACGAAATTCCTCGACGATGGTGGCGTTGTCTGCCATGACTTTGTCGATCATCGCCTCAATCGCGCCTGCATCATTGATCTGGGTGAGACCCTTTGCCTGAATGATCGCCTCGGGTTGTCCGCCGTTTTCTCCCAGCCACATCGCAGCAAACACATCACGCGCGATTTTGTTGGAGATGGTGTTGTCTAGAATTTTGCCAAGCAAGGCCGCAAGCGACGCTGCAGTGACGGGACAATCAGCAATGTCTTTTTCTTCGCGGTTCAGGGTGGCCGAGACCTCTCCCATGACCCAGTTAGCGGCGAGTTTTGCCTGTCCCGCAGGGAGTGCGCGTACGGTTTCTTCGAAATAGGTAGCAAGTGCTCGGCTAGAGGTGAGTTGTGCTGCATCGACAGGTGCCAAGCCATAATCGCTGACAAACCGTGCACGCAAGCTTGCGGGCAGCTCGGGCATGGAGGCGCGCACCTCATCAATCCAGCCTTGCGCAATCACCAATGGTGGCAAATCGGGGTCAGGGAAATAACGGTAGTCGTGCGCGTCTTCTTTGCTCCGCATACTGCGGGTTTCGTCACGCTCAGAGTCGTACAGGCGTGTTTCCTGCACGACGCGTCCGCCGTCTTCGATCAGTTCAATCTGGCGACGCACTTCGTATTGAATCGCACGCTCAAGAAAGCGGAAGGAATTGACGTTTTTGATTTCGCAGCGGGTCCCAAATTCTTTTTGCCCGACCGGACGCACGGAAACGTTGGCGTCGATCCGAAAGGAGCCTTCCTGCATATTGCCGTCACAAATACCTAGCCACATCACGAGGCTGTGTAAGGTTTTGGCGTAAGCCACCGCCTCGGCCGCAGAACGCATTTCTGGCTCCGTGACGATTTCGAGCAGGGGCGTACCGCAGCGATTCAGGTCAATACCGGTCGACGACTCGCCATGGGGACCGACGAAATCATCGTGCATGGATTTGCCTGCGTCTTCTTCGAGATGAGCGCGGGTGAGGTTGATGGTTTTTTCCTCGTCTCCGACAAAAAACGAGAGCGAACCACCAATCACTACGGGATGGTCCATCTGGCTGATCTGGTAGTTTTTAGGCAGGTCAGGATAGAAATAATTTTTACGTGCAAAAACCGAATAGGGGGCGACGGTCGCGCCGATTGCAAGACCGAAACGGATGGCGCGTTCAACCGCGCCCTTATTCATCACGGGCAACACACCCGGCAGGGCCATGTCGACCTCGTTGGCCTGTGTGTTGGGCTGTGCACCATAGCGCGTGCTGCTACCCGAAAATATTTTTGTCTGCGTCGAAAGCTGTGTGTGCGTTTCGAGGCCGATGACGATTTCCCATGCCATTATTTTTGCCCCGCGATGCGTTGATGCCAGTCTGAGACTTGCTGGTATTGATGGGCGACTGCGAGCAGTCGTCCTTCATCAAAATAGTTACCGATAATTTGCAGGCCGATTGGCAGCGGCGCACCACTCGCTCCTGCACCAAAACCGCAAGGGATCGACATGCCTGGCAGACCCGCCAGATTCAGGCTCAGGGTGTAAATGTCCGCCAGCCAGTCGGCGGTCGGGTCGTCGTTATTGACACCTAATTGTTTTGCAACGGTTGGGGTAACCGGACCCATGATGACGTCACATTGCGCGCTCAGGACTGCACGGAAATCATCCGCGATCATGCGGCGCAGACGTTGTGCCTGCAGGTAGTAAGCATCGTAATAACCATGCGACAGTACGTAGGTGCCAATCAGGATGCGTCGCTGTACCTCGGCACCGAACCCCTCTGCGCGCGAACGTCCGGACATGTCTTCGAGATCACTGTACTGGTCAGCACGGTGGCCGTAGCGCACCCCGTCGTAACGCGACAGGTTGCTCGAGGCCTCGGCAGGCGCAATCACGTAATAGGCCGGGATCGAGAGGCGTGTGCGGGGCAGGGAAATGTCAACGCGTGTGGCGCCAAGTTTTTCGAATTGCACCAGTGCTGATTCCACCGCAGTGGCTACGTCATTGGACAGGCCTGCTCCGAAATATTCCCGCGGCACGCCGATGCGCAAGCCTTTGAGAGGTTGCCCGGCCGTGCCGCCTGAGTACTGCTGCTGAGCACGCTCAAAGTCCGCCCTGATACGTCCGGGGGCATTGGCCACGCCATTGCAGAATTCGGCACTGGTCGAGTCGCGCGGATCAAAGCCGCTCATGGGGTCAAGCAGCTCCAGCAAATCCGCCGCACTGGGAGCAATCGGGCCTGCCTGATCCAGGCTGGAGCCATAGGCAATCATGCCGTAGCGTGAAACAGCACCGTAAGTCGGTTTGATGCCGCTGACGCCGCAAAGCGCTGCGGGCTGGCGCACGGAACCGCCCGTGTCGGTGCCTGTGCTGGCCATCACCAGTCTGGCGGCAACGGCGGCTGCCGAGGCACCCGAAGAGCCGCCAGGCACAGCCTGGTGATCCCAGGGATTACGGGCCGGTCCAAAGGCGGAGTGTTCATTGCCAGATCCCATTGCAAATTCGTCGCAATTAAGTTTGCCCAGCGATACGGCGCCAGCCTCAAGCAGCCGGGTGACGACCGTCGCATCAAAGGGGCTGACATAGTTTTTTAAGATGTTGCTGCCAGCCGTACTACGCCAGCCCTGGGTTACAAAGACATCCTTATGGGCAATCGGAATCCCGGTCAGTGCCGGTGCGTTGCCTGTGGCGAGTAAAGCGTCAGCCTGACGCGCCTGGGCCAGGGTGAGCTCGGCATCGACATGGACGAAGGCATTTAAAGCCCTGGTGCGATCGATCTCTGCCAGTGACTCCTGGGCGAGTTCGGTGGCGCTGAGTTGTCGGGTCTGCAGGGCCTGGCGCAGGCTGGCCAGACTGGGAAAGGTGTACAAGGCTTGGCTCATATCAGTCAATGACCTTTGGAACGAGGAAAAGCCCGTCACGCTTGCCCGGGGCATTGGCCATCAGGGCGTCGCGTCGCGCTAGAGAGGTGGTTTCTGTCACAACGTCCTCGCGCAGGCGCAAATGCACCTCAGTCATGGCTGACAAAGGGTGGGCCAGAGGCTCCACGCCTGTGGTGTCGACTGCCTGGAGCTCCTGGATCAGGCCCAGGATGTCGTTGAGTTCGGTTTGTGCCTGAGTCAGTTGCTGCGGGGAGAGCTGCAGCCGCGCGAGGCGTGCGATGCGGGCAATTTCTTGTTCGGTAAGAGCCATGGGGTCTGGATCAATCCATTGAAAACATAAGGTCTATTTGACGAATCATGCTGAATTATAAGTTATGATAGAGGGCTGATCGCAGTATGTTCTGAGCATTGCTCCATACTCGCGCCTGCGTAATTTTTCGCGTTTATTTTTCTGTGGCTGAGCTCTCATGTTCGGATTCCTCCGTAGTTATTTTTCCAGCGATATGGCGATCGATCTCGGGACCGCCAATACTTTGATTTATGTCCGCGGCAAAGGCATCGTGCTTGATGAGCCTTCTGTCGTGGCGATCCGTCACGATGGCGGCCCCGGCGGCAAAAAAATCATTCAGGCTGTTGGGCGTGAGGCCAAGCAGATGCTGGGTCGCGTCCCTGGCAATATCGAGGCCATTCGTCCGATGAAAGACGGCGTGATTGCTGACTTCACGGTCACCGAACAGATGCTCAAGCAATTCATCCGTATGGTCCACCCGCGCAATATGCTTGCGCCCAGCCCACGTATCATCGTTTGCGTACCTTGCGGCTCGACTCAGGTTGAGCGTCGTGCGATTCGTGAATCAGCGCTGGGTGCCGGTGCCAGCCAGGTCTATCTGATCGAAGAGCCAATGGCTGCAGCGATCGGTGCCGGACTGAATGTTTCCGATGCCAGTGGTTCCATGGTGGTCGATATCGGCGGCGGTACAACCGAGGTCGCTGTGATCTCCCTGGGCGGCATGGTCTACAAAGGCTCTGTGCGGGTAGGTGGCGACAAATTCGACGAAGCGATTGTGAACTACATCCGTCGCAATTACGGCATGCTGATTGGTGAGCCAACCGCTGAGTTGATTAAAAAAGAAATCGGTTCGGCTTTCCCGGGTTCAGAGATTCGCGAAATCGAAGTCAAAGGCCGTAACCTCGCAGAAGGTGTACCACGCAGTTTCACCGTTTCTTCCAATGAGATTCTCGAATCCCTGACTGATCCGCTCAACCAGATCGTGTCCGCAGTCAAAATCGCTCTCGAAAATACGCCGCCTGAGCTTGGCGCCGATATTACCGACAAAGGTATTTCGCTCACCGGTGGCGGTGCTTTGCTGCGTGATCTGGATCGTTTGCTCCAGGAAGAAACTGGTTTGCCCGTTATCGTTGCCGAAGACCCGCTGACCTGCGTGGTTCGCGGTTGTGGCGATGCACTCGAGCACCTCGAAAAGCTGGGCGCTATTTTTATTAACGACTAGTCGTCTGCTTTTTTCATGCAACGACACGTCACTCTGCGGTTATTCCGACGTGGGCCTGCCGCCGAAGTCAAGCTCGCACTGATGGTGCTGCTTGCTTTGGTGTTGTTAGGGACCGATGCCAATTGGAAAACTCTTAATCCCTTACGCCAGTCGATCTCGATTGGACTATACCCATTTCAACGCGCGGTCATGCTACCCCGCGATGCGACTTATTTGGTGCATGACTGGTATAGCGCAGCCGCAGCGATCAAAGCCGAAAACGAAGGTCTGCAGCGCCAGCGCATTGAGCTTGCCCAGGTGACGAGTAATGCGGCCCAGCTCGCAGCTGAAAATGCTCAGTTACGCCGTTTGATGGGCGTGTTTGATAAAGCAGTTGATCAGCCTGCAATCGTTGTGGAAGTGCTCTACGAGCCTGCGAATGCTTTCAACAGGCGTCTTGTCTTCAATAAAGGCAGTAGCTCAGGAATTTCACCAGGCATGCCTGTCATTGACGAGGGCGGGGTGGTCGGGCAGATTATTCGCGTGACACCCATGTCCTCTGAGGCGGCGATGCTGACCGACGAGGTGGTCTCCATCCCGGTGCAGATTTTACGCAATGGTTTGCGTCTGATCGCCTTTGGCTCAACGACCTCCGGCAAGGTTGAGGTACGTTATTTTTCCAGTGATGCCGATATCCGCGAAGGCGATATCCTTGTGACGAGCGGCGTGGGTGGCGTGTTCCCACCGGGTCTGGCTGTCGCCAAAATTGAAAGCGTAGAGCGTAACTCCTCGACAGGTTTTGCACGGGCAGAGGGTCAGCCTTCCTCCCATCCGGAACGTTATCGGCATTTCCTGGTCTTACAGGTTCCTGTCGACGGCAATGAGACTCCGGTCGCACCATCGCCTTCTTCGTCCAAATTTAAATCGGAGCCTGCTGGTGCGTCGCCCAAGTCAAAATGAAATGACCAGTACCCGTTCGCGTGCCACCCGGCCTCCGGTGCCGCGTCCGCAAGCTGTACGTCCGGATCCGCTCGAAAATCTGACGAGCCCGCGCTATATCTGGGCAACGATTATCGGTGTCTGGATGCTTTCGTTGCTTCCCTGGCGGACCTGGATGGTCTCGCCTGATTTGTTGTTGCTTGTGATCGCCTTTTGGTGTGTCCATGAGCCACGTCGCATTGGTATGGTCGCAGCGTTCGTATTTGGTTTGCTGATGGATGTGCATGATGTTGGCCCGCTTGGTCAGCAGGCACTGACCTATACGCTGGTGGCTTATGGCGCCAATGTGTTGCAGCGCAGAATGCTGCGTTTTGATTTGTGGAGTCAGGGCTTACACATGTTGCCGGTATTTTTTATCGCCAAACTCATTGGTATTCTGATTTGTGCCTGGTTGGCGAATTATTGGGCTGGCTGGACATGGACTATTGGCGTGCTGCTGACTGCGGCACTTTGGCCCGCAGTGGGCTGGTTGTTATTGTTGCCTCAGCATCGGATGAATGATGCTGATGCAAATACGGTTTGATCAGCTCGCGCCATGTTCGAGTTTAAAAAAACAGGTCTGCAGCAAAAAAACAAATTTCTGTTGCGTGCGCTCGTGGCGGGTTTGTTTGCTGTGGTTTGTTTCAGTTTGCTTGTGATGAGGTTCGTGGTGCTGCAGGTTGATCGTCACGAGGGTTTAGCCGCCCGCGCTGACAGTAACCGGATTGCTGTGGTGCCTATCCCTCCTCGCAGGGGTGAGATTGTTGATCGCAACGGTGAGGTGCTCGCGCGTAACTATTTAAGTTACACACTCGAGGTTGTCCCGGCACGCGCCGGTAATCTTGATGAATTATTTAGCGAACTGATGCCGATTGTTTATTTGAGCGCAGCAGATCAGCGACGTTTCAAGCGTCGTGTGGCTGAGTCCGGTCGTTACGCCAGCGTGGTATTGCGCAACAACCTCAATGAGACCGAGGCAGCCTGGTTTTCAGCACACTCGTTCAGGTTCCCGGGTGTAGAGTTGCGTGCCCGCTGGGTTCGGGAGTATCCACAAGGCAAGTCAGCAGGTCACGTTGTGGGCTACATCGGTCGGATCTCCGAGGGTGATGCAAGCGAGCTTGAGGAGTCTGGTCAGCTTGGTAACTACCGTGGTACGGATGTGATCGGCAAGAAAGGTATTGAAAAAACCTATGAGACCGCCCTGCATGGCAAAACAGGTCTGCAGGAAGTGGAAATCACGGCTCGCGGCAAGCCCGTCAGAGTACTGAAACGCGTTGATCCAATCCCAGGTTCTAATCTTGTACTGTCGCTCGATATGGGTTTGCAGAGAATTGCGGAGGAAGCCTTTAAAGATTTAAGGGGCGCTCTCGTTGCAATTGAGCCTGCGACAGGCGATGTGCTCGCGTTCGTCTCGCAGCCTGCCTATGATCCTAATTTGTTTATCGACGGGATTGATGCTGAAAGCTGGCGCCAGCTCAATGAGTCGCCAGATCATCCTTTGATTAATCGTCCAGTTATTGGCACCTATCCGATTGGCTCGACCTATAAACCGTTTGTTGCCCTGGCGGCACTGGAGCTGAATAAACGTCGCGCAACCGATCGTATTTCTGATCCTGGTTATTATGAATTTGGTGGTCAGCGTTTCCGTAACTCTGGTTCAACGGCGTTCGGCTCGATCGATATGCACCAGGCGCTGGTGGTGTCTTCAGATACATATTTTTATTCTTTGGGTCCTGAGATCGGCATCAATGGCTTACATGATTTTATGAAGCCTTTTGGTTTCGGCCAGTTGACGGGTATTGATATTGATGGTGAAAAACGCGGGGTATTGCCTTCGACAGAATGGAAACGACAGGCATACAAAAAACGTGAGCAGCAGAAATGGTATGCCGGCGAAACTATTTCCGTTGCGGTGGGCCAGGGTTACAACTCCTTTACGCTCATGCAGCTCGCGCAAGCCACCGCGGTACTTGCTAATGATGGTGTTTTCATGAAACCCCATCTGGTGCGCGCTCTGGAAAATCCCAAAACTGGTGCGCAAACCCTGACCGTGGCGCAGGCCTCTTACAAAATACCGCTTAAAAAAGAAAACCTTCAAACCATCAAACGTGCGCTGGCTGATGTCACCACCGTAGGCACGGCCAGACAGGCGTTTGCAGGAGCGAGCTATCAGGCCGCAGGTAAAACGGGTACCGCCCAGGTCTACAGCTTGCGTGGAGCAAAATATCGGGCCAGTGCGATTGATGAGCGTTTGCGTGATCACGCGTTATTCATGGCTTTTGCTCCTGCCGTGAACCCGAAAATTGCGATTGCAGTCATTGTTGAAAATGCAGGCTGGGGCGGCAGTGTTGCCGCGCCTATCGCACGTAAAGTTTTTGATGCCTGGCTTGCGAAAGAAGCTGGGCGAGATACTAAAAAAGCGGGGGCGCAATGAAATACGTTTTCGCACTGCTTGGTCGCGTGATCAATGCGATTGACTGGCCACTCATGATTATCCTCATGATTTTGGCCTCAGTCGGTTTACTGGTCATGCACTCGGCTGTAGGTGGAACAGACTGGCGCTTTGCCGATCAAACCCGCAACTTTATTGTCGCGCTGACGGCAATGTGGGTGGTGGCATTAACCCCGCCACACATCATCATGCGGTTCGCTGTGCCGTTTTATGTTGTGGGCGTCGTGCTGTTACTAGGAGTATTCTTTTTTGGAGATACCAGCAAAGGAGCAACCCGCTGGCTCAATCTTGGCTTTACACGCATTCAGCCTTCGGAGATGATGAAAATCGCTCTGCCGTTGATGCTGGCCTGGTATTTCCAAAAACGCGAAGGCCCCATGAACACGCTCGATTTTTCCGTGGCTGTCCTGCTCCTGATTGTTCCGTGTTTGCTGATTATCAAGCAACCTGATCTTGGTACCGCCTTACTGGTTTTTGGCGCCGGGGTTTGTGTAATCTATTTTGCTGGCTTATCTTTTAAGCTGCTGCTACCCGTAGTGTTGATCGGTGTGATTGGCATCGGTTCGATCGTGGCCTATCAGGACGAATTGTGTGATGATGATTTTGACTGGGTCGTTTTACATGATTATCAGAAACATCGGATTTGCACACTACTGGATCCAAGCACAGATCCGCTGGGTAAAGGCTTTCATACCATCCAGTCGACGATTGCCGTCGGCTCCGGAGGGGTGTATGGCAAAGGCTATATGAATGGTACCCAGACGCATCTGGACTTTATTCCCGAGCGAACGACAGACTTTATTTTTGCGGTGTTTTCCGAGGAATTCGGGCTGTATGGCGGGATTACTCTACTCTTGCTTTACCTGCTTTTAATCGCGCGAGGCTTAACGATTGCCGTAAGGGCACCTACTCACTTCAGTCGTTTGCTCGCAGGCAGCATCACGATGGTGTTATTCATTTACGTCTTCGTCAATATCGGTATGGTCACCGGGATACTGCCTGTTGTGGGCGTACCTTTGCCCCTGATGAGCTATGGCGGGACTGCTTTGCTGACCATTGGCATTGCTTGCGGAATGCTGATGAGTATCAGCAAATATCGTCCTCCAGTCACTTAGCCTGGCTCAGCCTAGCCCGGCTCAGGAGAGCTCAGTCTGGCTCAGCTTAGCTTAGCTTAGCCCAACCCAGCCCAACCCAACCCAACCTAGCCTAACCCTAGCCCAGCAAACGGTCGGCCAGCAGTCCGTCGAGCAGTTTGCGCACCGGAGCAGGCATCCCGAGGTTTGAGAGTTGGGCCAGAGGGATCCACTCATATCGTGTTGTTTGCACCTTTTTTGTCACACAAATCTTGGCAGAATTTGCAGTAGCTAAAACAGGCTCTATGGTGAGTTTGTAATGGGTAAAAACATGCAGAAATGCTGACAATTGCTGCGTATGACCAGCACTCACGCCGAGTTGATGGCAGCCTTCCTGGGCACTGAGTCCTGCATCGAATTCCGGCAAGCTCCAGAGCCCACCCCAGATCCCCGTTTCAGGTCTTTGTTGCAATAAAACGTTGCCACGATGACAGGTGATCAGCATGCCGATACTGCGCTCTGGTAATTTCTTTTTGGCTCGCGGCCAGGGCAACTCCTCGACCCGACCCTGTGCGAAGGCAGTGCAGCCTTTCTGGAGGGGGCATTGCGTGCATCGTGCGGCTGAGCGGGTACAGACCGTAGCGCCCAAATCCATCAGACCTTGCGTGTAGGCGGTCATGATCATCGGATCGCGGCGTTGTTGCGCTGCCGTGGGGAGTTCATTGCGAGCGAGCTGCCAGAGTGATTGCTCAACCACACGGCTAGTTGGATCTCCATCAATTGCGAAGTATCTTGCAAGCACGCGTTTGACATTACCATCAAGGATGGCTGCGCGTTCCCCATAGCAAAACGCTGCAATTGCCGCTGCGGTAGAGGGGCCGATACCAGGTAGTGTTGCCAGCCCTGCTGCATCGGCTGGAAAACTACCTCCCCAGTTTCGCATCACGCGTTGCGCGCATGCGTGCAAATTTCGTGCTCGAGCGTAGTAACCCAGGCCTGCCCAGTGTGCCATCACTTCTTGCGAAGTCGCTGCCGCGAGACTTGCCACGTCGGTAAAACGAGCGAGGAATTTTTGATAATACGGGATCACAGAGGAAACTTGAGTTTGCTGCAGCATGATTTCCGACAACCATACGCGGTAGGGGTCGCGCGTTTGCTGCCAGGGCAGCCCGTGACGGCCTTTGGCGCGTTGCCAGGCCACCAGAGGTGCTGCGACTTTCATGCTCGCTCAAGCACTGGTTAGCGCTTAAAAACGCGTGTTGCGCTGCACTGACCAGCGCGCAGAGAGTGCGCCCAGGGCCGCGACAGCAAGCACTGCTAGCGCAAGCATTGATGCAGAAGGCAGGGCGAGTGCAAAATCTGCGTCGTAGCTGCGTGCCAGACTGGCAAGCGCATCGTTCAGTGGAATCAGAGCAAGTCGCGCGACACCGATCGCAATAAGCGCTGCCAGGCTACAGGTGATGGAGCCCAGGTATAAAAAGGGTCTGCGCACAAACGATTCGGTTGCGCCAACGAGTCTGGCCACGCCGATTTCTTCGCGCTGCGACAGCGCCTGCATCCTGACGGTGTTGAAAACAGTTGCCAGCACTACCAGCGCGACACTGAGGGCAAGCAGCAAGAGACCGATACGCGCAAAACGCAGTAAAGCCTCTAGCCTTTGTACCCAGGCGCTATCGAGTTGAACCAGATCCACGCCAGACCAACTGTGCCAGACTTTGGCGAGTTTGTCAGCTCGGTCCGCTAAATCGTCGCCAGGCGTCAGGGTGACGATGACTGCATCAGGCAACGGATTGCCGGGTAATACTTTCAATGCTTGTTCCCAGGCAGGATTTGTTCTCAGCTCTTTGAGTGCTGCGTCTTTGGTCATCACCCTGACTGAAGACGTTTGTTCGCCGTGTTCTTTGCGGATTTTCGTGGCGAGTTCCTCGGCCTGACCACGCGGGGCGTCCATTTTCAGAAAAACGGTAAGTTCCGGGGTCACCGATAATTGTCTGGCAACCGGCTGCACCGATACCAGTAACGAGGCTCCCAGCAAGGGCAGGGACAGTGCCAGGGCGATCACCAGTAAGTTCGCAAGCGAGGAAAAAGGCTGGGAAAGCAGTCTTTTCAGGGTGACCATCAGGGCATAGCGATGCTGGCGCAACAAGGTTCTCATTTTGCACCCCGCCCAGACATATCGGTGAATTTACCCGGGTCAATCCTGAAGGTTCGGCTCGAGTAGTCTGCCATCAGTGCTTCATCGTGGGAAGCAATCAGCGTGGTCACGCCTACGCGGTTAAAGTCCCGGAAAACTGACATGATCCGGTGCGCAGTCTCACGATCAAGGTTGGCAGTTGGTTCGTCTGCAATCAGTATGGAGGGACGGTTAACAATGGCGCGCGCAATCGCCAGGCGCTGTTGTTCACCTCCGGACAGCTCAATTGGATTCATGTCCTCTTTGTTTGAGAGGCCTACTTTTTCAAGTGCAGCGCGTGCCCGGGCACGGGCTTGATCTGGAGCCAGACCGGTGACCGCGAGAGGAAGCAGCACATTATTGATGGCACTACGATCGTATAAAAGATGGGTATCTTGCAGAATCACGCCTACGGCACGCCTCAGATAGGGACGTGCGCGGGCGGAGAGCTCATCAAGCCTTTGCCCGTTGACCTCGATCGAACCGCGACTAGGCGGCTCAAGTCCGCCGATCATTTTGAGTAAAGTGGACTTGCCTGCCCCAGAGGGGCCTGCAACAAATACGAACTCCCCTGCCGTCACACGAAAGGTGATGTCGGAGAGAATATTGCGGCCACGGCCGTAAGATTTGAAAACGTGCTTGAATTCAATCATGTTTTTACTTGTATCTGAAGCGCTAATCATAACTCTGAGTATGTCCATATAGAAAAAATGTCTGTCAATCCCCTAAACAGCTCATTGACGGCGAGGGATTTCCCTCATACATTCATGTGGTTCATACCAGTTACGATCCGTTACTTGTTGAAAGTCCCACATGGCTCCCTGATCAGGCAGCCGCATATTGTTGTAATTCGGAGATTAATCCATGAAATTTCTTAAACTTGCCGCAGTTGGCGCTGCCTTGATTGCAGCCAGCTCTGTCGCTCAGGCAGGCGCGACCTTTGAAAACGTTAAAAAGAAAGGCTTTGTTCAATGCGGCGTCTCAACCGGCGTAGCTGGTTTTTCCGCAGCAGATAGCAAAGGCGAGTGGAAAGGTCTTGATATCGATATGTGCCGCGCTGTGGCCGCCACAATGTTTGGCGACGCAAGCAAATTCAAAGTGACGCCTTTGACCTCACAACAGCGCTTTACCGCACTGCAGTCTGGTGAAATCGATGTTCTGACACGTAACACCACGCAAACACTGACACGCGACACCACACAGGGCATGCTCGGTGCTGGCGTGAACTTCTATGACAGCCAGGGCGTTATTGTCCGTAAAGATCTCAACATCAAATCGGCTAAAGAGCTCAACGGCGCGACAGTTTGCGTCCAGCCTGGCACAACCACAGAATTGAACCTGGCAGACTTTTTCCGTGCCAACAAGATTGAATTCAAACCCGTTGTGATCGAAAAGCTTGACGAAGTGGTCGGTGCTTTTGTTTCAGGTCGTTGCGATGCCTACACGACAGACAAATCAGGTCTGGCCGGTTCGCGCTCGACTATGGAAAAACCTGACAACTACGTTATTCTGCCCGATGATTTCTCCAAAGAGCCCTTGGGCCCTATGGTTCGTCAGGGTGATGAGCAGTGGTTCAACGTGATTCGCTGGGCCTTGTTTGCGATGATCGAGGCAGAAGAGTATGGCATCACGACGAAAAACGTCGATGAAATGCTCAAGAGCTCCAATCCTAACGTTCAACGTATTCTGGGTGTTACACCTGGAATGGGTAAGAACCTCGGTGTGGATGAGAAATGGGCTTACAACATTGTCAAACAGGTCGGTAACTACGGCGAGAGCTTTGAGCGCAACGTTGGCGTCGACAGCCCACTTAAATTGCCACGCGGTTTGAACCAGCAATGGACCAAGGGCGGCATCATGTACGGCTGGCCTATCCGTTAATTGTTTTGTTTAAATTGATAGCTATATAGATACAGGGCGACCTTCAGTTTGGGTCGCCCTGCAACTTTTTTCTACAGAATCTTTTATGACTCAGCCCAAAACAAGCGCGCCGCTTGGCAAGCGTATATCCTGGAATGATCCGGGAGTGCGCTCGATCGTATATCAGGTGATCGCACTCTGCGCTGTCGGTGCTGTGGTGTGGTTTCTTGTGCAAAATACGCTGCACAACCTTTCTGTGCGCAATATTGCCTCAGGGTTTGGCTTTTTAAACAGAGAGGCCGGCTTTGCAATCGGTGAGTCCTTGATTGATTACGGCCCGGCCAATGATTACAGGCGGGCTTTGACCGTTGGTTTGCTCAATACTTTGCGCGTCGCGGTAGTTGGCATCATTCTCGCAACGTTTCTGGGCACCTTGATAGGCATCGCGAGGTTGTCGAAAAACTGGCTGATCCGCAAAATCGCCAGTATCTATGTCGAAGTCATGCGCAACATTCCGTTGTTGCTGCAATTATTTTTCTGGTACGCCATTATTTCCGAGACGATGCCGGGACCGCGTCAGGCGCTTAAACCATTGCCTGGTGTTTTTATTTCAAATCGTGGCATCAAAATACCTTGGTTACAGGGTGAGGGTCTGAGCTGGTTGGTCTGGGGCCTACTGCTGGCGATTGTGGCCATCATTGTTCTGTCGCGCTGGGCACGCAAGCGTCAGGAAAAAACAGGTCAGATTTTCCCGATATGGAGTGTTTCAACAGCCTTGATTTTCCTGGTGCCGCCGCTTCTCTGGTTTTTCAGTGGCACGTCATTATCGATTGATATGCCCGAACTCAAGGGTTTTAACTTTGCAGGTGGCATTACTCTGAGCCCAGAGTTTGCCGCGCTCATTATTGGACTGGTTGTTTATACCTCTGCGTTTATCGCCGAGGTCGTGCGCTCTGGTATTCAGTCTGTCAATTACGGTCAGTGGGAAGCCGCAGGCGCGCTGGGGTTGAAAAACTCTCTGGTTTTACGGCTGATCGTTTTGCCTCAGGCACTGCGTGTGATTATTCCGCCAATGACGAGCCAATACCTCAACATCACGAAAAACAGCTCTTTAGCTGTTGCGATTGGCTATCCAGACATAGTCTCGGTGGTCAATACGACCCTTAACCAGACCGGCCAGGCCATCGAGGGCATCATGATCATCATGGCTGCTTATCTCACGGTCAGTATTTCGATCTCGTTGTTTATGAACTGGTACAACACGCGAATCGCGTTGGTGGAGCGTTGAGATGAGTACAGTCAAAACGCCAAGCGTTGCGCTCAATGACGATGCGCCTGCTGTGCGATCGTCTATCTGGGGCTGGATGAAGTCGCAGCTTTTTTCTACGCCGCTCAATTGTTTGCTGACGATCCTCTCTGCCTGGCTGTTACTTGCAACAGTCCCCGCGATTGTCGAATGGGCGTTTATCAAAGCCAACATCAGCGCAAACACGGCTCAGGAATGTCGCGGCACAGGCGGTGCTTGCTGGGCCTTCATTTACGAAAAACACCGTCTCATACTGTTTGGTTTGTATCCTTACGATGAACAATGGCGTCCCTTGATCGCGACCTGTATTTTGCTGGGCGTCATTGTGCTCAGCGGTGTCAGGCGTTTCTGGAATCCTTCACTGGTTTTGATCTGGACGCTGGCCTTGGTTGCTGTCGCGATCCTGATGTGGGGTGGGGTGTTTGGTCTTAAATTCGTCGAAAACAGTTTATGGGGTGGTTTGCCCCTGACGCTGATTTTGTCGACCTTTGGTATCGCTTTTGCTTTTCCCTTCGGTGTGTTGCTGGCGCTTGGCAGACGCTCGAAAATGCCCGCGATCAAGTCGATCTGCGTGGTGTATATCGAGTTGATTCGAGGTGTGCCTCTGATCAGTTTGCTGTTCATGTCGGCGGTCATGTTGCCGCTGTTTTTACCAGAGGGCATGTCGATCGATAAATTGCTGCGTGCCCAGATTGCCATCATCATGTTCGCTGCAGCCTATATCGCGGAAACGATTCGCGGTGGCCTGCAAGCAATTCCCAAAGGTCAGTTCGAGGGGGCGGAATCGCTCGGGTTGAATTACTGGCAGATGATGCGTTTGATAGTTTTACCCCAGGCACTCAAGATCGTGATTCCACCCCTGGTCGGAATCTTTATCGCCATGTTTAAAGACACGTCGCTGGTTGTGGTGATTGGTATTTTTGATCTGACCCAGGCCGCCAAAGCAGCGCTGACCGATCAGTCCTGGCGGGGTTTCAGTTCTGAGTTGTACATCTTTATCGCACTCATTTATTTTGTATTTTGTTACTCGATGTCCAAGTACAGTCAGTCGCTTGAAAAGCGCTTGTCGACGGGCTACAAACGCTAGATCTGGAGAATATGTATGGCTGATGCCATCATTCAAATGAAGGACGTCAACAAGTGGTATGGCAAATTCCACGTGTTGCGCAATATCAATCTGGACGTCGCCCGTGGTGAACGCATCGTGATTTGCGGACCCTCCGGATCTGGTAAATCCACCTTGATTCGTTGCATTAATCGCCTCGAAGAACACCAGTCAGGCAAACTGATTGTCGAAGGCACGGAGCTCACCAATGATGTGCGGCACGTTGAAACGATCAGGCGTGATGTTGGCATGGTATTTCAGCATTTCAATCTTTTCCCCCATCTGACGGTGCTTGAAAATCTCACCCTCGGACCGATGTGGGTTTTGAAAGTGCCGCGTGCTGAGGCTGAAGAGCGTGCGATGAAATATCTCGATCGGGTACGTATTCCTGATCAGGCTGCAAAATTCCCCGGGCAGTTGTCCGGTGGTCAGCAACAGCGTGTCGCGATTGCGCGCTCGCTGTGCATGGATCCCAAAATTATGCTGTTCGATGAGCCCACCTCTGCACTCGATCCCGAGATGGTCAAGGAAGTGCTTGATGTGATGGTTGGTCTGGCCAAAGAGTCCGGTATGACGATGCTGTGCGTGACGCATGAAATGGGATTCGCACGCAAAGTAGCCGACCGGGTCATTTTTATGGATCGCGGCGAAATCATCGAACAAAATACGCCTGATGCATTTTTTGATTCGCCTCAGAATGACCGAACCAAATTATTCCTCAGTCAGATTCTCCATTAATGAAAATAGCCATCAGTCTCTTTACGCGCTTAGTTCTGGCCACTGGGGTGATAGCGGGATTTTTTGGACTCCAGGCTAGCGCCCAGACCCAAGCCCAGAGTCCGGTCGCCGCAGAGTCAGCGCAGGCGACTCGCAGCTGGCCAGTCAAGCCGTTGCGCTTTCTAGTGCCTTATCCGCCCGGTGGTCCGCTAGACACCATGGCGCGCCTGCTGGCTGAAAAAACCAAGACCTCGCTGGGCCAACCTGTCATTGTTGAAAACAAACCTGGAGCAGGCGGCAATATCGGTGCTGATGTAGTGGCTAAAGCAGCGCCTGACGGCTATACGCTGGTGATGGGGGCGGTGGCAACACATGCGATTAATCCCTGGCTGTTTGCCTCGATCCCTTATGATTCAGTGAAAGATTTTGCACCTGTCGCACTGGTTGCCTCCGTGCCAAACGTACTGGTGATCAATAAGGATTTTGCCAGTAAGCACGCCATCTCGACGGTCAGTGAGCTGGTGAACTATGCTCGGGCTCACCCAGGTGAAATGAATTATGGCTCGGGTGGTTCTGGTAGCGCAGGGCATCTTGCCGGAGAGCTTTTACGTGCGCGTACCCAAATCAATATCGTCCATATCCCCTATCAGGGTGCCTCACCTGCGCAACTCGCCTTGCTGTCTGGTCAGTCTAATTTCATGTTTGATAATCTTGCCGCTGCGGCCGGCCTGATTAACGACGGCAAAGTGCTTGCTCTGGCAGTCACGACCGATGCGCGTGCCGAGTCCTTGCCTCAGGTGCCGACCATGCAGCAGGCTGGTGTGAAACCTTTTGATATCGGCACCTGGTTTGGTGTGTTTACGACCGCGGGAACGCCTGCAGCGGTTGTGGCTGAGTTGCACCAAGCCTTTCAGGCCGCGCTCAGGGATCCACAGGTGCAGGACAGACTCAAGACGATGGGCTCAAACGCCGGGGCGCTGAGCGTAGCTGAATTTTCAGCCATGGTGAGCATGGAGCGGGAAAAATATCAGGAAATCGTCAAGCTCTCTGGTGCGCAGGTTAACTGATAGACCAGGCAAAACATACTGCGGTCAATTGATTCCCGCTTGACCTGGGGCGCCTTTTAACGACGCTGCAGCGACTCACCTGCATTAGGGGCCATACGCCAGAACAAAAGGCTGGCCAGCCCGCACAAAAAGCCGATGACTATAAAACCAGCCGTCACATCTGACGGATTGATGGTGTTCGCTTGACGCAAGTTCATGCTGAGGTTTAGCGTACAGGCGGCGACGCCGACGCCAAGACTAACCCCGAGTTGTTGTCCCATCGCAGCAAAGCTGCTGGCCCGGCTCATCCCCGCATGAGATACATCCGCAAAGGTCAGAGTATTGACGGCTGTGAATTGCAGGGATCGGAAAAACCCTCCAAGCAGCAATACTCCACTGATCACCCAGACAGGGGTAGTTGCGGTGAAAATAATGCACAAAATGGTGCAGACAGAGGTCAGGATGCCATTGAATGTCAGAACGTTTCGATAGCCCCAGCGACGCAGGATGGGCGGAGCGACAAATTTCATGGCGATAGAGCCAATCGCTCCGGCAAAAGTAATCATGCCTGCCGATAACGCGGAGAGGCCAAAACTGACTTGCAGCAAGATCGCCATCAGAAAG
>Ga0208105_1000038_pt1 | contig 69556 bp, 74 predicted proteins | sample CryBogCBE16Jul07_FD_184574 | JGI IMG/M metagenome (GOLD analysis project Ga0208105, IMG submission 184574) | Freshwater microbial communities from Crystal Bog, Wisconsin, USA - CBE16Jul07 (SPAdes) | ecosystem: Environmental > Aquatic > Freshwater > Lake | place: Crystal Bog, Wisconsin, USA... | reverse complement strand
TCAATGGGGCAATTACTTTCGTTACCAATGATTTTGGCAGGCGCGGTGCTGTTTAAATTTTGTCGCGGAAAAAACAACAAATAATAAGTTTCCCAATGACAACAAAAAACGGGCCTGCTTTTGCAGACCCGTTTGATAAATGCCCCGCTTGTGCCGTTAAGGCCGGCATCTCGAACCGTAAGTTCAAGTTGGCCGCGATCTGCAGACTTTGAGCGCATCTGCTAGAGACACGCACTCCCGTCATGCTATCCCACAGCCTATGTATGCCATAAGCATTGGTTCTGAGAATATTTGACCTCTCGCGAACACAGCAGGGACAAACTGTGAATACTTTGAATACTGTGAATAATGTACTAACTGGTGCAATGGCTAGACTGGAGTACCTGCTTTGTCCAGAATTGCATTGAGTGAATCTATTTTACGCTTGAAGTCACCAACGGCCAAATTTCCCAAACCATCGGGCGCGCGCATCGATAAAAGCTCAACTGCAATCTGAATCGCTGCCATGACAGCGATGCGCTCATTACCTGAGACTTTGCCCGTGCCTTGAATGCGGCCTGAAAGCTGACTGACATGCTGTGCTGCTGCGGTTAAAGCCGCTTTTTCTTCGGCCGGACAAGCAAGCGAGTATTCGCGTCCCAGAATTGAAATATCAACGCGTTCCATTATTTTGACTCCTGGGGCTGCGCACCGGGCAAACGCTCAAGCACGGCGTCAATCCGCTCTTTCGCCTGAATGGTTGCAGCACGTAAGGCTGTTACCTCATGGTCGCGCGATTGCAACTGAGCTTGCAAGCTGGTCTGCTCCTGCTTGAAAAGATCCAGGGATCCCTGGAGTGCAGCATGCCTGGCTGATGATTGATGACGCAAGCCCTCAATCTCCGACTCATATGCGGTGACTTTTGTGTGCAGAGTCCGCGCCTGGATATCCTCTTTGGCAAGCTTGGCAGTGAGTGCATCACGTTCCGCTTCAGTTTGTGCCAGTCGGGTTTGCAGTGTCTGACGTTCAGCAACGAGTTGCTGCGTATAAGCAACAAGCTTGGTCAGTCGTTCGGATAGGTGGTCGAGATCTTCTAACATTTTGCTATCGTAAAGCAAAAATGTTGAATAGTAACCATGTAGCTTTTCAAAAAAGTTGTCAGGTGATGTTCAGAAAACACCCGAAGCAACACTTTTTTCAATTTCTTTTTGACAATGAAAGGCTCATGTAAGGTCTATTCAGTCTTTTTTCTGCATCATCTTAGGGAAAACCCCATCACCTAGGGGTAAGTTCAGGGTTTGCTTTGAGGGTGCTCTGCATTACCATGCACTCCTTAATGCTCGACTGATAAAAACATACATAACAGTTTGGCATTAATACAAGGCGCTCATTCAGGCCGAACGTTTCATTTTTATCAAAACAATTAGCAGCGCAGTCAAGGAGCTACTTATCATGCAGCTTAGAAATAAACAGGATTTCTGGTCGGGGGTGATGTTCATCTGTCTCGGCTTGGGATTTGCCTGGAAGGCAACCAGTTACTCGATGGGCACAGCTGCCCGAATGGGTCCTGGATATTTCCCGCATTGGCTGGGTCTTTGCATGGCCATTCTTGGCGCAGTCATAGTGTTGAGCTCATTGCGTAAAAAAGCGGATGAAACCAGAGTTGATCCTTTTGATTTCAAAATTCTCGGCATTATCATTGGCGCGATTGTTTTGTTTGCCTTCACACTTCGTCCGCTGGGTATGATCATTTCGCTGTTCTTGCTGGTGGGGATCAGCAGTCTGGCCAGCCATGAGCACAGCTGGAAAGTTTCGATTGCCAATGCGGCGTTCCTGACACTGCTTTGCTGGTTGTCTTTTGTAAAAGGTCTGGGTTTGGTGTTCCCAATCTGGCCGTCATTCCTCGGTCTGAACTAAGGAGCCATCAAACATGGACTTACTCAATAATTTGATTCTCGGTTTCGGTGTCGCATTTACGCCAGAAAACCTTTTTTATGCGCTGATAGGCTGTCTGTTAGGCACGCTGGTTGGTGTGCTGCCCGGTCTGGGCCCTGTTCCCACGATCGCGATGTTGCTGCCGATTACTTATGTCTTGCCACCAATTGCCGGTCTGATCATGCTGGCCGGTATTTATTACGGCGCGCAGTATGGTGGATCCACCACAGCTATTCTGGTGAATCTGCCAGGTGAAACATCCTCGGTGGTTACAACGCTGGACGGGCACGCGATGGCGAAAAACGGTCGAGCGGGTGCCGCACTGGCGATCGCTGGTCTGGCTTCGTTTTTCGCCGGTAGCGTTGCAACACTGTTGCTGGCGGCCTTTGCTCCACCACTTGCTGAAGTCGCGTTTAAATTCGGTCCAGCGGAATATTTCTCACTGATGGTGCTCGGTCTGGTCGGCGCAGTTGTGCTGGCTTCTGGCTCACTGATCAAGGCGATCTGCATGATCTTGCTGGGCTTGTTGCTCGGTATGGTTGGCACCGACGTGAACTCAGGTGTGGCGCGCTTTGACTTTGGTGTTCCTGAGTTGCAAGACGGTCTGGACTTTGCGATCGTTGCGATGGGCGTGTTCGGTTTTGCTGAAATCATGAGCAACCTCGAACAGAAAGAAAACCGCGTGAACCTCTCCGAGAAGATGGGTTCGCTCTATCCTAACAAGCAAGAATTCAAAGAGTCATGGCCTGCCGTTGTGCGTGGTACTGCACTGGGTTCGATGCTGGGCATTTTGCCTGGTGGCGGAGCGGTTCTTTCCTCCTTTGCTTCCTACACGCTGGAAAAGAAATTATCGAAGCACCCAGAACGTTTCGGTAAAGGACATCCTGCCGGTGTAGCGGGTCCTGAAGCGGCAAACAACGCTGGTGCTCAGACCTCATTTATTCCTTTGCTGACACTTGGTATTCCAGGTAACGCGGTGATGGCGTTGATGGTCGGTGCGATGACGATTCACAATATCCAGCCTGGTCCGCAGGTGATGACTAGCCACCCACAGTTGTTCTGGGGACTGATCGCCTCAATGTGGATTGGTAACCTGATGCTCGTAATACTGAACCTGCCTTTGGTTGGTATATGGGTCAAACTGCTCAAAGTGCCTTATCGCATTTTGTTCCCGGCGATTCTGGTGTTTTGCACGATCGGTGTGTATTCCTTGAACTACAACACGTTCGACATCATCACCACCTCGTGCTTTGGCATCATTGGTTATCTCTGGAGCAAACTCAAGTGCGAAGGTGCTCCGTTACTGCTCGGACTGGTTCTTGGTCCACTGATGGAAGAAAACTTCCGTCGTGCACTGCTGCTGTCGCGTGGTAACTACATGACCTTCCTGGATCGCGGTTTATCAGCATCACTCCTGGCTATCGCAGTCCTGCTGGTCATCATCGTTGCACTGCCATCGATCAAGAAAAAACGCGAAGAAGCGTTCGTCGAAGAGGATTAATCGATGTCCAGCATCAACGCAAGATCGTACGAAGTTTCTGCACCCCGCAAGGTCGCTTTTATTGGCCTGGGCGTAATGGGATTGCCCATGGCGGGTCATCTCGCCCGGGCAGGCCATGACGTGACGGTTTATAACCGCAACGCTCAAAAGGCTCAGGCATGGGTCAGCGAATTTGGTGGTCGCAGTGCCGCTACACCACGTGAAGCGGCGCTTGGTGCCGAAATCGTCTTTTCCTGCGTCGGCAACGATGACGACCTCAGAAGCGTAGTTTTAGGTGCTGATGGTGCGTTTGCAGGGATGTCGGCTGGTGCAACCTATGTCGACCACACCACTGCTTCAGCCTCTGTTGCACGGGAACTCAATGAGATTGCCAAACAAAAGTCGCTGAAATTCATTGATGCCCCTGTCTCGGGTGGCCAGGCCGGTGCAGTCAATGGCATGTTAACGGTCATGTGTGGCGGTGACCCAAGCGAATTTGCGGCGGTCAGTGACGTGATCGCAGTGATGGCACGTGCTGTGACGCTAGTAGGTCCTGCAGGCGCTGGTCAGCTTGCAAAAATGGTCAACCAGATCTGTATCGCTGGTCTTGTTCAAGGTTTGTCCGAGGGTATCGCCTTTGGACAGGCCGCTGGGCTAGACATGAAGCAGGTGCTGAACGTCATCAACAAGGGCGCAGCCCAAAGCTGGCAAATGGAAAACCGTGGCGCCACGATGGTCGATGATAAATTCGACTTTGGTTTCGCGGTGGACTGGATGCGTAAAGACTTAAGCCTGGTCATGGACGAGTCACGTCGCAATGGTGCTCGCGTACCTGTGACAGCGCTGGTAGATCAGTTTTATGCCGATGTACAAAAAATGGGCGGTTCTCGCTGGGATACTTCCAGCCTGATCAAACGTCTGAAATAAGATTTCAATCGTTCTGCGGTTGAGTTAAAAAGGCCTTGCTATGCAAGGCCTTTTTTTATGTACGTTGCGGCGCCCGATCAGGTGACTCGTGGTCGGTATCCGGAGCCTGATCCAGAAACTCCTGGCCATGAATACCATCAGGAACATTTTGACGCAAAAAGCGAGTTTCATTGGTACGTCTGAAAATAAACGGCGATAACTCATTCAGCGCCTGGGTATAAACGTCTCGTTTAAACTCAATAACCGCGTCTAGCGAGACCCAGTAAGGGCTCCAGCGCCAGGCATCGAACTCGGGGTGATGGGTCGCGCGCAGACACACGTCGGAGTCTCGCCCGATCATGCGCAGCAAAAACCAGATCTGTTTTTGCCCTCTGTAATGGCCGCGCGACTCCCGCCTGATAAAGGTATCAGGCACGTCATAGCGCAACCAGTCTCGTGTACGCCCTAGCACCCGCACATGGTCAGGCAATAAACCGACCTCTTCATGAAGTTCACGATACATGGCCTGCACAGGACTTTCCCCGTGCTTGATGCCACCTTGCGGGAACTGCCAAGCATGCTCCCGGATTCGTTTGCCCCAAAAGACCTCGTTTTTGTTGTTTACGAGGATGATACCGACGTTTGGACGGTAGCCTTCGCGATCAAGCATGGCTAGTCCCTGCGAATTCAATACAATTGCACTTGATTATACGTACCTGTCAGGCTTTTTGCCTTAATCAAATTTAGCAGCCTATTCATGCGCGCATCCGCCTTTCATATCACTACACTCAAAGAAGCCCCTAACGAGGCTGAAATCGCCAGTCACCAACTTATGTTGCGTGCAGGCATGATCCGCAAACTTGCAGGCGGCATTTACAACTACATGCCGCTTGGCCTGCGCGTTATCCGCAAGGTAGAAAAAATCATCCGTGAAGAAATGGATACCGCAGGCGCGCTCGAACTACTGATGCCCGTCGTTCAGCCCGCTGAACTCTGGGTGGAGTCAGGTCGTTGGGAGCAATACGGACCTGAGTTGCTGCGCCTCAAAGACCGCCATGGCCGCGACTTTGTTCTACAACCGACTTCTGAAGAAGTCATCACGGACATCGCTCGCAACGAAATCCAGAGCTGGCGACAACTCCCCGTCAACTTCTATCATATTCAGACTAAGTTTCGTGACGAACGCCGCCCGCGCTTTGGTGTGATGCGGGGCCGTGAATTCACCATGAAAGACGCCTACTCTTTTGACCGTAACGTGGAAGGCGCTCAAAAGAGCTATCAGGTGATGTTCGATGCCTACATGGAAATTTTCCAGCGGCTGGGACTGACATTCCGCGCTGTATCAGCAGATACAGGCTCAATAGGTGGTTCTCAAAGCCATGAGTTTCAAGTCATCGCAGATATTGGTGAAGACTTGATTGTTTATGACCCCGCATCGGGCTATGCGGCCAACATTGAACTGGCGGCAGCACCGTGCCTGATTGCTGAGCGTCCCACTGCAAGTCAGCCCATGGCGCTGACACCCACACCAGATACGGCAAAATGCGAGGCCGTTGCAGAGCTTTTAGGAATACCACTGGCCAATACTGTTAAATCAATTGTTCTGGCCACCGAAACTGAAAAAGGCCCAGCACAAATCTGGCTGCTCTTACTTCGTGGCGACCATGAGCTCAATGAAATCAAAGCAGGCAAGATTCCTGGCTTAAACAAGGGGTTCCGTTTTGCAAACGAAGCGGAAATTATTGAACACTTTGGCTGCAAACCCGGATATCTTGGTCCTGTAAAAACAGCTAAACCGTTAAAAGTCATCGCCGATCTGACTGTGGCGAATATGCACGATTTTGTCGTCGGCGCTAATCAGGAAAACGCTCACCTGACCAGTGTCAACTGGGGTCGTGATCTACCTGAACCAGACCTCATCACCGATTTGCGCAATGTCGTAGAGGGTGATGTCTCGCCCTCTGGTACAAGCAAACTCGCCATCCAGCGCGGTATCGAGGTCGGCCACGTGTTTTATCTTGGCACAAAATACTCCGAGGCACTAAAGGCCACATTTTTGGATGAAAACGGCAAACCCGCGCTGATGGAGATGGGGTGTTACGGTATTGGGGTGACGCGAATCGTTGGTGCCGCAATCGAGCAAAACCATGATCCGCGCGGTATCGTGCTGCCGCGCGCAATTGCACCCTTCGAGGTCGTGATCTGCGGACTCGGGTGGGGCAAAAGCGAGGAGGTTCGCAATACCGCCGAGCAAATTTATACTTCACTCAAAGACCAGGGTATCGATGTCATTCTCGACGACCGTGATCAGCGCCCAGGGATTATGTTTGCAGAATGGGAGCTGATTGGCGTGCCGATCCGGATCACCGTGGGAGAGCGCGGCCTCAAAGAAGGTATTGTGGAGGTCCTTTCACGCAAAGAAACCGAGCCAACCCGCGTTCCTGTCGCTGATTGTGCCGCGCTGACCCTCGAGCGTCTGGCCGCTTTTTAAAAAAATGCTTATTCGTTCATTAACACCAGGCCGCTCATGCTGATCACTCCTCCCGCTTTCCGGCACAGCATGACGGTTCGCGTCTATTACGAAGACACCGATGCCGGCGGTATCGTTTTTTACGCAAATTATTTAAAATTCATGGAGCGTGGACGTACCGAATGGCTGCGATCAGTCGGAGTCAACCAATCGGAGGTCGCACGCGAGTTTCACCGTGTTTTTATCGTTACAGGTCTTGATATTCGTTATAAAAAGTACGCAAAACTCGATGATTTGCTTGAAATCAACAGCGCAGTCACACGTTTGGGCCGAGCTTCGTTACACTTCGAGCAGACGATTACGCGTGCAGGTGAGCTGTTGACTGAAAGTAATATCCAAATTGGATGTGTAGATACAGTTAATATGCGAGTCGCCGCGATCCCGGAATCCGTACGGATCAAATTTGCAGTAACCACTCAGGAATAAGAGATGCCAACCTCCTCTGACATGTCAATGCTCACACTGGTCATGCACGCCAGCGTGCCTGTTCAACTGATTATGCTGATGCTTATCGCCATATCCATCCTGTCCTGGACGTTTATTTTTGCCAAACGCGCCACTATTAGAAAATCCATGACTCAAACGCGTCGTTTTGAGGATGATTTCTGGTCAGGTGGAGATTTAGCCGCCTTGCATCAGTCAATTTCAACGAGGCGTGCAGAGCAAGGCGCACTTGCCCGTATTTTTGACTCGGGCATGACTGAATTCCTCAAGGCTAGACGCGCTGCCGGCGGTAATGCGGATGTCGCAGGCATGCTTGATGGCGCACGCCGCGCCATGCGGGCAGCATACCAGCGTGAAATGGACGAACTTGAGTCACACCTGAACTTCCTCGCCTCAGCAGGCTCAGTCAGCCCTTATATTGGACTACTCGGTACGGTATGGGGCATCATGCACGCGTTTGTCGGTCTGGCCAATGTTCAACAGGCTACCCTTGCTTCGGTCGCACCTGGTATCGCCGAAGCACTCATTGCGACCGCTATTGGCCTGTTTGCAGCGATTCCTGCTGTTGTGGCCTACAACCGCTACACCCATGACATTGATCGCCTCTCAATTCGTTTTGAGACCTTTGTCGATGAGTTCCTGAATATTCTGCAACGGCAGGTACGCTAATGTCATCGGTGCGCTCAAGTTCGGGTCGCGTAGGCCGCAAGCTTAAAAACGAGATTAACGTTGTGCCTTATATCGACGTGATGCTTGTGTTGCTGGTGATTTTCATGGTGACCGCCCCCTTGATCACGCCAGGGGTTGTGGAGCTTCCCTCTGTGGGTCAGGCCTCAAGTGTTCCAGCAACACCTCTCGAAGTCCAGATCGCTGAAGACGGCAAAATTTCCTGGCGCAAGCGTGATGCGGGAGCAAGTTACAAGCCTGTCGAGCGTAGCTCGCTTGCCCAGACGCTGCTGTCTGAACTCAAGCCCGACCAGCCGGTTGTGATTGCAGCGGATGGCAAAGTTCCTTACGAGTCTGTGATGAAAGTCATGGATGAACTGCGCTCGAACGGTATTACCAAGCTGGGCTTGCTAGTGGATCAAAAAGGAAACCAGTCCACACCTAAAACTCCAGCCAAACCAGTTAAAAAATAAAGGCTCATGCGACACGCACTGCTTAGACGCGCATCGCTCCATTCATGCTCCTGAATCAAGATTTAATCCGCCGCGGCCCAGTTTTGCCTCCCAAACAGTCGCTTGATATGCGGGCTGTAGGAATGGCATTGTTCGCACACGCGCTATTGATTCTCGCTCTTGTATTGAATCTTGACTGGAAAACAGAAAATCAAGGGCCGATGCAGATTGAGCTCTGGGCAGACGGGACGACCCCAACTGCTGCACCCGCCCAATCAATAAAACCCGAAATTAAACCCGAGCCTACGCCTCCAAAACCTGAACCTGAACCTGAACCCGAACCCCAGCCTGAGCCAGAACCGGTCAAACCAGCGCCTCCACCAGAGCCTGCGCCGCCACCGCCGCCACCAGCGGTGGTGGAACCACCCAAAACCGAAATCGACCCAGAGATTGCGCTAGAAAACGAGCGCAAGAAAAAGGCAGAAAAAGAGCTCCTGGAAAAAGAATTGGCTGATAAAAAGGCCAAAGAAGATGAACGCAAAGAAAAAGAGCGCATTAAACGCGAAAAAGATGCTGCCGAGAAGAAAGAGCGCGAGCGCCTAGAGCAGATCGAGCGCGCTGAAAAAGAGAAAAAAGAAAAAGAGAAGGAAAAAGAGCTCGAGAAGGAACGCGAGAAAGAGAAAGAGAAAGAGAAGGAAAGGAAGGAAAAAGAGGAAAAAGACAAGAAAGAGAAAGAAAAGAAGGAAAAAGAAGAAAAAGAGAAAAAACTGGCTGAAGAAAAGAAAGCCAAGGAAGCTAAAGAGGCGGCTGCTAAAAAAGCTGCTACTGATCAGGCTTTGAAAGATGCCATGCGCGGCGATGTGATGGGAGCTGCCGGGATGCCTGGTGGTACCGCGGACAGAAACCAGGCGGGCGGAGGTAATTATTCGGGCTATGGCGCCAAGGTCCGGGCTTGCATCCAGCCAGGTGTGTCATTTCCTGCACCACCACAAAGTGGATCAAATCCTACCGCTCAGTTCCGTGTACAGTTAAAATCAGATGGAACGGTTTCAGGTGTGAAATTGCTGAAAGCTTCCGGGAACTCTAATTTCGACCAAGCAGTCGAAAGAGGTATCAATCGATGCACACCATTCCCGAAACCAGACTCTGGTAGCTACCCGTCCTATATCGACGTGGATTACCGCATGTATTAAAAGGGAGATCGCTCCACATGAAGTTTGACAGACCTAGCAACATATCTCGCACCCGCCAGTCATACGGGTTTATAGCCAAACAATGGCTCGTACTCCTTATCGCTATGCTGACGATGTTTGGCTTGAACGCTCCGTCTGTTGCACAGCTTCGTGTTGATATCTCAGGAACGGGAGCACAACAGTATCCCGTTGCGATCGCAGATTTCAGTGGCGAGCCGGCAGGCAAACAAATTGCCGAGGTGATCCGCGCCGATCTGACACGCTCCGGGCAGTTCCGGATGATTAACACCACCGGCTCAGCCCTCACTGTTGACACACCGATCGCTTATGATGAATGGCGTGGCAAAGGTGCGGATTTCATCGCATATGGCACTGTCTTACGAGGTAGTGACGGCCGCTATGAGGTGAAATACCGCCTGGGTGACACAGTCAAAAAGGGTCAACTCGATGGCGTTGCGTTTACTGGCACAGAAAAAGAACTGCGTCGTATTGCGCATCAGATCGCCGATCGTATTTACGAAAAAATCACAGGAATTAAAGGTGTCTTTGCCACACGAATCGCCTATGTACTGAAGCAGGGTCCAACCTATGAACTGCAGATCGCTGACGCAGACGGCCAAAACCCTCAGGTAGCTTTACGTTCACGCGAGCCAATTATTTCCCCAGCTTGGTCACCTGATGGCTCGCGCCTTGCTTACGTAAGTTTTGAGTCCGGCAAACCTGTTGTATATGTGCACCAGCTCGCCACCAGCAAGCGTCTACCCGTGGCAAATTACAAGGGAAACAACTCGGCGCCTGCCTGGTCTCCAGACGGCAATACCCTCGCAGTAGTATTGACACGCGACGGTCTTTCACAGATTTATGTCGTCAATGCTACGGATGGCAGTGGTTTGCGCCGGATTACCCGGTCACCGCTGATCGATACAGAGCCTACCTTTAGCCCTGACGGACGCTCGATTTATTTCACCAGCGACCGCAGTGGTAGCCCTCAGGTTTATCAGGTTGGCTTGGACGGCGGAGAGCCTCGCCGCGTGACCTTCAACGGCGGTTACAATATCTCACCAAGAATTTCTCCAGATGGCAAGACCTTGCTGACTGTTACGCGTCGGGACGGCACTTTCCGTGTCGCTTCGCTCAACTTGGCGACTGGCTCTGAAAACCTTCTGACCGAAGGCCGTGATGACCAATCTCCTAGTTTTGCACCGAATGGTATGCAGGTACTGTACGCCGCTGTTCAAGGTGGTCGAAGTGTGTTGGCAGGCGTCTCCAGTGATGGGCGCGTACGTCAGACACTATCGGTTCTGAACGGCGAAATACGTGAGCCCACCTGGGGTCCGTTTTCTCAATAATTATTAATTTGATCTCCCCAAAAAGGAAATATCATGTCCCGTATCGCAAAAGCACTCTCAATCGCTGCACTGGCTGCCACGCTGGCTGCTTGTAGCTCGGTTAACCTCGACGACAAAGCTGGCGCGAATGGAACAGGCTCTGCTGATGGTTCAGGCATCCTGGATCCATTCAATCCAAACAGCATCCTTGCCAAACAAAAATCGGTCTACTTTGACTTTGGCAGCTACACTGTCAGCGAGCAGTACCGCACAATCGTTGAAACACACGGTAAATATCTGGTTTCAGCTCCACAGCAACGTGTTGTGATTGAAGGCAACACTGACGCACGTGGTGGTTCAGAATACAACCTGGCTCTGGGCCAGCGTCGTGCTGAGGCTGTGCGCCGTATGCTGACTTTGATTGGAGTTTCAGACACACAAGTCGAAACAATCAGTTTTGGTAAAGAAAAGCCCAAGGCGCTGGGTGATACAGATGCTGATTACGCCGAAAACCGCCGTGCGGATTTCAACTATAAGCGTTAAGCTTTAAATACTTGGCTTAACCGTGCAGGGCGGCTAATCAGCCGCCCTGTTGCGTTGAGACTTAAGACGTCATGCATTAAATGGTGTCTCTGAGCTTTTAAAGGACTCTTCATGTCGACACGTTTGTTTTTTCTGAAATCTCTTTCAATTCGTTCGATGCTTAGCTACTTGAGTATCGTCACCGCACTGACACTTAGCCAGTCAGCATGGGGGTTTGCTGACGATGATGCCCGCAAGGCCATTGTTGAATTGCGACAGCAAATCAAGGCCATGCAGGAAGCAAATCAGCGTGCGCGCATCCAGCTCGCAGACCAGATTGAAGGTCTCGAACAAGAGGTTATGCGTTTGCGCGGCGATCTCGAACAGATGGGCCGTCCTGCCTCTGCCAACAATGCAAGTGGCACCTCAGGCGCCGCCGCGGCTGCAGGCGGACGTGCACCTGATGCGAAATCCGAGGACCCAAGAGAACAAGCGTCCTTTGATCAGGCGATGGAGTCTTTCCGCAAAGGCCAGTACAAAGAAACAGTCGATACGCTGATGGCCTTTATGACGCTTTACCCAGACAGCAAGCTCGCACCTGCAGCACTGTTTTATCTCGGTAGCAGCCGCTACGCGCAAAAAGACTATAAAGGTGCGATGACGCAATTACAGGGCATGATTCAAAAATACCCAACTCATCCTCGTGCGCCAGACGCTTTACTTGTGATTGCTGGCTGTCAAGTTGAGCTCAATAACCGCGCGGGAGCGAAAGCCTCGCTGCAGCGTATCGTGAAAGACTATAAAGGAACACCCGCTGCCGACACCGCGGCTAAGCGTTTACAGCTATTACAGTAATAGGATTGCCTGGTTTGCCATATCCAACTGCCCACCTTTCAAAATAAGGTGGGCAGTTTTTCATCTGAACATTAATAAAATCGCAACGCCCACCACAATCAGAACCGTGCCGATCATTTCCTGACGCGTACCCTTATTAAGAAAAATCCGCCAGGAAAGCAGCTGCGCGAACAGCACCTCGACCAGACCTAAGGTACGCACATTTGCTGCAGAGGTCAGCGCAAAGCCTAGAAACCATCCTTCTGAAGCAGACGCACCCAGCAATCCACCCCAGATTGAAATGCGCCAGGCCTTTACGCAGCGGATCATCGCCTCACGATGAAACACTAACATCCAGCCAGCCAGCAAAATCGTCTGAATGCCTAGACCACAGGCCAGGGTCCAGGATGAGTGCGCAAAAAAATGTCCGTCACCTAACGCCAGGATCGCGCCACGAAAGGTTACCGCTGCAATAGCAAAACTGGCTGCAGCGAGTAGCCCCATGATGACCGGCTGCCAGTTTGGACCACTATCTGCTGCGTTCACAGATGGTTTGCGCGCCATGATGGTGACCCCAACGGTAGCGATCAGGATCGCGATCATCGCGAGCCATGAGACACTATCCCCCAGGACGACCAATCCAAACAACACAACCTGCACAGGCTCGGTTTTTGTCCAAGCAGTGACTACAACAAACGCCCGCTTGCGCATCGCCCCCAGCATCAGGGCGGTCGCTGCGATTTGTGACAAAGCACCTGCGACGGTAAACCAGAAAAAAGTCATGTTCATCCGCGGCAAACCTGAGCCGGTGAACATGAGTGCGAGAGCGGCGAAAAGTACCGCAAAAGGAAACCCGTACAAAAAGCGCACTTGCGTTGCACCGAGTGTGCCGAGCTGCTCTGTGAGGCTACGCTGAATCGCATTGCGGCCAGCCTGGGCGGCGGCGGCAAAGATCGAAGCGGGGATCCAAAGCCAAGTCCAGTCATGCATTGGAGACTCCTCTGGCATGATGATGCAATAGTTCAACGACTGCCGCATCAAGCTCAATACCGTTTTGCATTTGATACTCCATTCTGGCTAACTCGATCTCACCGGGGACAATCACCGGACGTGACGGCTCAGCAGCAGGACTTTCATGCAGTATTTCAGCGAAGTCCCTCATGCGCGCTGTGAGCCACTGCGGTGAGCCTAACTTGGTTGTATCGATCAGAATAAAAAAGTGGCCTAGATTCTGTGGCTCGTCGGGCGCATCAACCCAGGATTTCACATGCGTGAGATAGGCCGCATTGGATAACAAACCCGCAAACATGTCGACCATCAGTGCCAGACCGTAGCCTTTATGACCACCGATCGGTAATAAAAAGCCATCGAGTGCTGCTTTAGGATCGGTCGTTGGAACTCCTTTTGCATCTGTTGCCCAGGTATCTGGGATACTGTCACCGCGTTTCAAAGCATTGCGGATTTTGGCGCGTGCTACGACGCTCATAGCCATGTCGAGCAGGAAGGGTTTACCACCCGGGTTAGGCACACCAAAACCCAGAGGACTGTTGCCCAAGCGTGCATCGCTACCACCCCAAGGGGCAATTGTGGTTGTCGCGTTGCTGCCAATGATGCTGGCGAAACCTTTTTCTGCAGCAAACAGTGAATAAGGTGAAATCGGGCCGAAATGGTTGCTGCCTCTGGCAAACGCCATACCGATGCCGCACTGACTCGCGGCATCCATGGCTGCGTTTAGTGCATGCATGCCAACCAAAGGTCCAACACCATTATCGCCATCAACCTTACACAGTGCTGGTGCAACTTTTTCAACCGTAATGTTTGGACGGGCTTTAATACCCTGCACCAATAAACGCTCACCGTAAGATTCAACACGCGAAAGTCCGTGGGTGGACAAACCGAAAAGATCTGCCTGAATAAGAACTTTTCCAACTAATGCTGCATCGCCTTTTGTCAGTCCCAAGCCTTGGAACGCTTTGGTCGCAAGATCCTGGAGCTCAGTGGGTTGCCATTGGGTTTGCGTGATCCCGTTTGGGTTGTTTACATACATTTTTTTACTCTGCATTCAATGCTCTCGATGCCGATGAGCATACTCGTGGGCGCACTGAGCGTCAGCCAGAAAAGCCAAATGATTTCTTAACCGAGGGTAAACGCTAGGTTACAAATTTCAAGATCCTTACATAGAATTGAAAATTATATAAAAATGAAATTTTCATAAATTGAAAACTCTAGCTCTGAAAACCCAGGCTAAACCTAAGCCTCTGCGTGCCCAATCGGCCGTAGATATGTGGCTTGGTCAACAAATACGTCAGTTACGCAAAAAAAATCATAAATCTCTGACAGAGCTTGCCAAAGCCTGCCAGCTTTCAGTTGGGCTACTGAGCCAGATCGAGCGCGGGCTGAGCTCTATCTCTGTTAAATCGCTCCAAGCACTTGCAAAGGAATTAGGCGTCTCTCCCGATGCATTACTTCGTAACGCTGGATCCGATCATCAAAGCGCTGAAGGGCAAGTCGCTCGCGCAGGCATGCACCGCAAACTGGACTTAGAAGACAAAGGGATTACCAAAGAAATTGTGACACCCACAATGGCTCAGGATTTGGATTTATGCAGGGCCTTTATTCAGCCCGGCGGCTCGTCGGGTGATCAATGGTTCTCGACAGACAAAGGCGAGCAGGTTGGCATGGTGTTGCAAGGCGCAATGGAACTCTGGATCGACAACAAAGTTGTCACCTTGGGTCCAGGCGATAGTTTTTGTTATAGCAGCAGAACACCAAGACGCTGGAGAAATCCCGGCGATACGGTAACAGAGGTTATCTGGGCCATCTCGAATATACAAACCGATTAATTTTATAACCCCATATGTTTTCGTCACCAGGAGAACTACCATGAAGCTTAAGTCGCTCGCTGTCTCTCTCGTTTCAACCATCGCCATTGCCCTGAGCGCTGGCGCTCATGCTCAGCAAGTCATTAAGGTTGGATCCACGCCAACAGGCGTCCCCTTTACTTTCCTTGATACAAAAACCAATACCATTGAAGGTGCGATGGTTGACATCATTAAAGAGGTCGGTAAAGAAGCAGGGTTCACTGTCCAGATCGAGCCCATGCCTTTCTCTGCCCTGATTGGTTCACTGACCTCCAAGCGTATCGATCTAGTATCTGCAGCAATGTTCATTACCCCTGCTCGCCAGGAAGTCGTGGCATTTTCAGAGCCAATCTATCGTTATGGTGAAGGACTAATGCTCAACAACAAAACAGAGAAAAAAACATATTCCGGGTTTGCTGATTTCAAAGGTCTGACGGTTGGGGTACAAGTTGGTACCGCGTTTGTTGAGCCACTGAAAAAAACCGAGGGTATCAAAGAAGTCAAACTTTATGACGGCTCACAGGATTTGATACGTGACTTAAATGCCAGTCGTCTGGACGCAGGGCTACTTGACTACCCCATCGCGGCATATATTCTAAGCCAGGGTAACAACCCTAACGTTTCGCTCGACAAATCATACAAGCCGACCGTTATGGGCAGCATTGGTATCGCAGCGAACAAAGATAATCCTGAACTCCTCGCCAAGGTCAATGCCGCACTCGCTAAATTAAAAGCCAGTGGCACCGTGGACACGATCCTTAAAAAATGGGGCTTAGGCGCATAAGCCATAGTTTGTCTGCAGCAATAGCCTTGCCCGGTGTGGTTGGAGAATAGCAATATGAATCAATTTTTCAAGGATGCAATCGAGTTCATCCCCATTCTTTTTGAGGGAGCAAAACTCACCATTCTGGTCACGCTTGGTTCTTTAATGCTATCCACCATCTTGGGTATGGTCTGGGCATTAATGCGGGTATCTAAATATCCTGCGCTAATCTGGTTCAGCGGCATGATGATCAATCTTCTGCGTGGAATACCGATCATCGTGCTGCTGTTCTATATTTATTTTGTGATGCCCGATATGGGTATCTCTCTGTCTGCCCTGCATGCTGCGATCATCGGACTTGGTCTGGCTTATTCAGCGTATCAAGCGGAAAATTTCAGAGCAGGCATCGAGGCCATTGATCGTGGTCAGATCGAGGCGGCCATGGCGATGGGTATGAGTTGGTCGATGACCATGCGGCGTGTTGTATTACCACAAGCAGTGAAAATCATCCTGCCGCCCTATGGCAACATCATGATCATGATGCTGAAAGACTCTTCGCAAGCCTCAACCATCACCGTGGCTGAACTTGCTCTTCAGGGTAAATTAATCGCAACCTCGAATTTTAAAAATGCAACCGTTTTTACACTGGTTGCAATCATGTATTTGGTAATGTGTATTCCCCTAATCATGCTGGTCAGGCATCTCGAGAAAAGGAATGCTTCCAAATGATTGAGCTCAGGGATGTACATAAAAAATTTGGCTCACACGAGGTTCTGAAAGGCATTAACGCCACGATCAATAAAGGCGAAGTCGTCTGCATTATCGGACCCTCCGGGTCTGGAAAATCCACTATCTTGCGGTGTATCAATGGGCTTGAAAACTATGGTCCGGGCGAGATCACGATAGATGGTGTAACTGTAGATAATCAGACTAAAGCTATCAGTCTGATTCGCACTCAAGTCTCGATGGTATTTCAGAAGTTCAATCTCTTTCCTCATCGCACTGCGCTTGAAAATGTCATCGAAGGTCCCGTTTATGTGCAGGGCGAAGCGCGTGCAGCGGCGACCGAGCGTGGTCGAGCACTACTGGCCAGCGTTGGACTCGCAGATAAAGAACAGGCTTATCCCCCGCAGTTATCAGGAGGACAGCAACAACGGGTCGCGATTGCCCGTGCCCTTGCCATGCAACCTAAAGCCATTTTGTTTGATGAGCCAACCTCTGCACTGGACCCGGAGCTCGTTGGTGACGTGCTGGGAGTCATGCGCAAACTAGCGGAGTCTGGCATGACCATGGTCGTTGTCACACATGAAATGGGCTTTGCCCGTGAGGTCGCCGATCGCGTGATGTTTATCGACGGAGGCGTGATTGTTGAGCAAGGTCCCGCCAAAGAATTACTAAATTATCCACAACACCCGCGTACGCAGGATTTCCTGCGCAGAGTGCTGCAACCGATCTGATTTGAAGGATTGAATATGTATCCTGCTCCCTTTCCGCTTAGCCCCTCTTTATGGGCAGCAACCGCTGCTCCAGCTCCTGCGACTGAAACACTGCATCACAATCATCATGCAGATGTTGTAGTCATCGGTGGCGGCTATGCCGGACTTAGCACGGCGCTGCATCTGGCCGAACGCGGTATCAATGTGACGCTTCTCGAAGCGCGCGAGATCGGTTTTGGTGCCTCAGGGCGTAACGGTGGGCAAGTCATCCCCGGCTTGAAATACGATCCAGACGATATGCTCAAAATGTATGGTCAGGAACGAGGCGAACAACTGATTAAGTTCGCAGGACAAACAGCAAACCCGGTTTTTGAGCTCATCTCCAAACACAAGATGGAGGTGCCGCATCTTCGCAAAGGCTGGATTCAAGGCGCGCATACAGAAGCAGCGCTTGAACTGGCTCATCAGCGCGCCGAGCAATGGGGGCGTCACGGCGCTCCTGTCAAGTATCTCGACCGCGCCGAGACACAATCCCTGCTTGGAACTGAACGCTATCTCGGCGGCTGGATAGATGAACGGGCGGGTACTGTTCAGCCATTGAGCTATGTGCGAGGTTTGGCACGTGCTGCTATGGCTGCGGGTGTGAAGGTGTATACGGACTCACCTGTTAAGAGCCTTGCCTTGCAAAACGGTAAATGGAGTGTTCACACTGCGAATGCTACTGTGACAGCAGATCGGGTCGTCATGTGCACCAACGCTTATGGTGGAGACTTATGGCCAAAACTTAAAACAACGATTATTGATGCCAATACCTTTCAGGTGGCAACCAAGCCTCTGCCAGAGCATATTCTCAAAACTATTATGCCGCAGGGGCATGTTTGCTCGGACACCCGAAACCTGTTGCTGTATTTCAGACGCGACCATGAGGGTCGTTTGCTAATGGGTGGTCGCGGTCCTTTCCGTGAGCCTAAAGGGCCTGAGGACTGGGCGCATCTGGAGCGCGTGATGTTCAAGATGTTTCCACAGGTCAAGGGAGAAACATTTGAATACCGCTGGTGTGGACGCGTTGCGGTTACGAGGGATTACTTGCCACATCTTCATGAACCTGCGCCTGGCTTACTGATCGATATAGGTTGTATGGGACGGGGTGTTGGTTTGCAAACCAGTATGGGACAAGTTATCGCTGAGTATGTTGCCACGGACAACAAGCTTGCACTGCCTTTCCCGATCACGAGCATCAAGCCCTTCCCTCTCTACGGCTTGCGCCGTATTTACGTCAACGCGGTGGTGACCTGGTATCGTTTGAATGATGGCGGACTTTAGGTCTAAAGGAGAAATCGCACTTTTGCCTGAGTGATGACTCAATTCCTGTTCGCGCGAGCCCGTTTGAATCAGGAACGGACTAAAGAGCAGCAGATAAGATTTGACCAAACCGCCCAAGATAGGCCAAACTTCGACTACACCTACCTCGTTTACGACCTTGGGGATATCCATGACTTTTAGTCGTCTGGTTTTATCGGTTGTCTTATCGTTAATGAGTATCACGAGTGCGTTGGCGCAGGCGCCTAAATCTGGTGGTACTTTAACGATTGAGTTGAGTCAGGCACCTCGGCATCTCAACGCGGCGGTGCAGTCCGGGGTTGCAACGATGCGCCCGGCTGCGCAGTTGTTCGCTAGCCCTTTGCGTTACAACGATAAGTGGGAACCCCAGCCTTATCTGGCAGAAAAGTGGGAGCTTGCGCCCGATGGTAAATCACTGACCCTGCACCTTGTTAAGAATGCCGTATTTCATGATGGACATCCCATCACTTCAGAAGACGTAGCGTTCTCTATCATGACCATCAAGGCTAATCACCCGTTTGCGACCATGCTGGCACCGGTTGATCGTGTGGAAACGCCAGACCCTCACACCGCTGTGATACAAATGAACTCGCCACATCCGGCGATTTTGTTAGCGATGTCACCAGCGCTTTGCCCGATTATTCCCAAGCATATTTATGGTGATGGGCAAGACATCAAGAATCATCCTCGTAACTCTGTCGATTTAGTGGGTTCTGGGCCTTTCAAACTAAAAGAATTCGTGGCGGGCAACTTTGTCGTCATGGAAAAGTTCGATCAGTTCTTTATTTCTGGTCGCCCTTATTTAGACCGCATCATCGCTAAAGTGCTTCCAGATCAATCTGTCATGGCAATCGGTGCCGAGCATGGTGACCTGAGCCTGGTCATGAATGCAGACCCAAGGATTGTTAAGCGTCTCGTCAAGGCAGGCATGACTGAAGTTGCGAAAGGTTATGAAGGGATCGGTGCGATCTCGTGGATTGCTTTTAATGTGCGCAAAGCACCTCTCGATAAAGTAGCTGTCAGACAGGCGATCTCTTATGCTCTCGATCGTGACTTCATCTCTAAGGTATTACATGGCGGTTTCTCTACACCTGTTGTTGGCCCCATCGCGCCAGGCAGCCCTTTTCTTGATAAAACGCTGAACCCTTACAAATTAGATTTGGTCAAGGCAGAAAAACTGCTAGACGAAGCAGGCTTTAAAAAAGGTGCCAACGGTGAGCGACTGAAAATCATTATGGACTTTATTCCTGGTGACGAAACCAGTTCAAAAATAGTCGCCGACTATACCAAATCACAACTTAAAAAGATCGGTATCAATATCGAGCTTCGCACTTCACCCGATTTCCCCTCGTGGGCCAAGCGTGTTGCTGCGGGCGATTTTGAAATGACGACCGATGTGGTCTACAACTGGGGGGACCCAGTGATTGGTGTGGCTCGCACTTATTTATCGAGCAATATCAAACCCATTATCTGGAGTAATACCCAGGGCTATGCCAACCCTAAGGTCGATGAGCTCTTGGCTGCGGCGGGTCAAGAACTTGACACAACTAAACGCACTGAGCAGTACATTGCTTTTCAGAAAATCGTGAACGACGAACTCCCAGTGGCTTGGATAGCAACCGTGCCTTATCGCACCCTGGCGGCTAAAAACGTTCATAACGTACCTGCCACGATCTGGGGTGTGATGTCGCCTTACGACGAGGTCTGGCTGGATCCAAAGTAAATGACCTGGCTGCGACGCATTGCTTTAGCGGCGGGCTTGATGCTCGCCGTGATCGTTTTAAATTTTTTGTTGATTCGTCTCGCACCAGGCGATCCAGTTGAAACCGTTGCGGGTGCAACGGGTGGTATGTCTGAAGCGTTACGCGCAAGTCTGACCCATGCGTGGGGATTAGATCTGCCATTGTCTTCACAGTTGTGGATTTATCTGAGCAAAGTGCTTCAGGGCGATCTGGGTTACTCCTACTTTTTTAATACACCGGTACTTGGCTTGATACTCAACCGTATTGGGCCAACCTTGCTACTGATCACGAGTTCGATCGTTTTTTCTTTAGTGGTGGGTATCGGCTTGGGCGTCAAAGCATCGAATAAGCCTAATGGTTTATTCAGTCAGTTCATCATGGTGTTATCAGTGGTTGGTTATGCCGCCCCAGTATTCTGGACAGGCATCCTGCTGGTGATTCTGTTTGCCTCGGTGTGGCCTGTTTTCCCTGTGAGTGGCATGGTTGATATTGCCACGAGCCTGGATGCTTCAGTGTTTAAACGCGTGCTGGATATCTTGCATCATTTGTTCTTGCCCATGCTCACCTTATCGATCATTTATATCGCGCAATACAGTCAAATGACGCGAACCTCGATGATTAACACTCTGGGAGCTGATTTCATACGGACAGCAAAAGCTAAGGGCGTCTCTGAGCGCGGTGTGTTTTATGGGCATGCCTTACAGAACGCAATCTTGCCCGTGGTGACCATCGTAGGTTTGCAGTTCGGCAATGTCCTGGCCGGTGCAGTACTGGTCGAATCAGTTTTTGATTGGCCTGGCATGGGGCGTCTGGCTTTTGAATCAGTGTTGCGGCGCGACTATCCGGTGATTTTAGGGATCTTGTTGTTTTCTTCCGCGATGGTGATTATCGCTAACTTGCTGACCGACATGGTGTATCGCTATGTTGATCCGCGTATACGTCGGGCAGATGAATGAAACCCGAGACCAAAACCGCCCTGCCTTCCCCAATGCAACAAGCCTTGCGGATGTATCTGCGCAGCCCGGTTGCGATCCTGGGCTCTGGCTTACTGTTACTGTTGTTACTATTCACGTTTCTGGGACCCATGTTGTATCAGGTTGACCCCCTCGAAATGGTGAGTGTTCCTTTTACCCCTCCGTTCACAGATGCGACGGCCTGGTTAGGTACCGATCAGCTTGGACGGGATATTCTGGCGGGCCTGGTCAATGGTGGTGCCATGACGCTCGCGGTGGGAGCCTTAGCGGCTTGTTTGTCTTTGTCGATTGGCATTACGCTGGGGGCGCTGGCAGGGTATTACGGCAAAGGACTTGATCTTCTATTAATGCGGATAACGGAGTTCTTCCAAGTGCTGCCAGCCCTATTGTTTGCCATGGTGATTGTCACGCTCTTTGCGCCGAGCATCGCCACAATTGCCATCGCGATTGGCGTGGTGAGTTGGACGGGGGTTGCACGCTTGACGCGTGGTGAATTTCTCAGGCTCAAGACGCTTGAGTTCATTCTGGCTGAGCGCGCTGCTGGCGCCAGAACGGCACGCTTAATCTGGCGAGTGATTCTGCCAAACGCACTCGCTCCTTTGCTCGTGTCTGCGACTTTCGCAGTCGGCGCTGCCATTCTGTTCGAAGCGGGCTTGTCTTATCTTGGGTTGGGCGACCCTAACGTGTGGAGTTGGGGCCGGATGATTGGCGATGGCCGTCAATATGTCCTGGATGCCTGGTGGGTCGTGACCTGGCCAGGCTTGATGATTTTTTTGACAGTATTGTCTATCACCCTGGTGGCTGATGGTTTGAACCAGGCCTTGAACCCCAAGCTGAGGGATCGTTGATGGCGTCACAGACAAGCTTGCTTGAGGTGAAAGATTTGTCTGTCGCCTTCAGTACGCGTCAGAGTTCGGTAGACGTCTTGCGTCAAGTCTGCTTCACACTCTGCGCGGGTGAGATCTTAGGTTTGGTCGGTGAGTCTGGTTCCGGTAAAAGTATGACGTCTCTGGCGATCATGGGTTTAATTCCCAAGCCAGGTGGGCATATTAAAGCTGGGCAGGTGCTGTATCGGGGTGAGGATTTGGTTGGGATGTCAGACACCAAACTTCGCGGGCTTCGTGGCGCCAAACTTGCGATGGTGTTTCAAGAACCGATGACAGCGCTTAACCCTCTCCACACAATTGGGCGGCAGATCGTTGAGACCTTGTTATTGCATTCTTCGTTATCTAAAAAAGAGGCACGAAACCGCAGTATTGAGCTGTTAAGGGAAGTCGGGATTTCATCCCCCGACATGCGTGTTGACGAATACCCGCATCAGTTGTCTGGTGGCATGCGCCAGCGCGCCATGATCGCAATGGCTTTAGCATGCGAGCCTGATATCCTGATCGCCGATGAACCGACTACTGCTTTAGATGTGACGGTACAGGCACAAATCTTCGATCTGCTGCGCGATTTGCAGCAACGCAAAGGGACTGCGATCTTATTGATTACGCACGATATGGGCGTGATTGCAGAGATGTGCGACCGCGTTGCAGTGATGTATGCCGGCACCATCGTTGAGCAAGGCTTGACCGCCCAAGTGCTTAAGCAACCTGTCCACCCGTATACGCAAGGGCTGATCGCTTGTTTGCCCGAATCGCGCTTAAGCGACGCCGAGCCCTTGGCAGAAATCCCCGGTGTCGTGCCGGCTCTCGATAGCCTGGGCGCAGAGTGTGCCTTTAGTGAACGTTGCCAGTTCAGAACACAGCAATGCCAAATATCACCAAAACTGCGATCGGTTTTGCATGCGGATGAGCATGTAGCTCAACGTCTGGTCGCGTGCCATCATCCTATTTCGCTTACTGACTCACTTGCTGGGGCTGCCTCATGAGCAGTGCAGACGAAAAAGCCTTTGTCAAAGCAGAGCGACTTATCGTGCAGTTTGAGCGACGCGTGCCTTGGGGTAAACCCAAGCAAATCGTCCATGCGGTTGACGACATATCGTTTAGCGTTGGAAAAGCAAAAACCCTTGCTATCGTCGGTGAAAGTGGTTCTGGTAAAACAACGACCGCTTTAGCTTTAATGCGTTTAGGACCGATAACCTCGGGTTCGCTAGAGATAGACGGCCAGCAGGTATCTGCCATGCAGGGCGAGAAGCTGCGACAGTTCAGACGTCATATGCAGATGGTGTTTCAAGACCCGTACTCATCATTGAACCCACGGTGGCGCGTAGGCGACATCATCAGATCACCGCTTGATGTTCTGGACATAGACACAAAACCTGAGCGCGATGAACGCGTTCTGCAATTGATGGCTGAAGTCGGCTTACGACCTGATCAACGAGATCTTTTCCCTCACCAGTTTTCAGGGGGGCAGCGGCAACGTATTAATATCGCCCGGGCTTTGGCGCCTCAACCCTCTCTGGTTGTATGTGACGAGCCTGTCTCAGCCCTGGATGTGGCGGTGCGAGCCCAGACTTTGAATTTACTTAAGCGTTTGCAGCAGCAGTTCGGCTTGACCTATGTGTTTATCTCTCACGATATGTCGGTCGTCCAATACATGGCAGACACCGTGGTAGTGATGCTAATGGGCAAGATTGTCGAGCGCGCTGAGCGTGCTGATTTCTTTCGCGCGCCTAAGCACCCCTACAGTCAGGTGTTATTGGCAAGTATTCCGACGATCAAGAATGCTGATATCAGACCTGTACAGAGACTGCGCGTGACCGGTGAGCCTGCCAGCCCTATCAACCCTGCGCCAGGATGCCGTTTTGCCTCGCGCTGCCCGTCCGCCCAGGCACGTTGCCTGACAGAAACACCTGAGTTAAAACCTATCGATCAACATCATGAAGTTGCCTGCCATCTGGCGCTTTAATCTTAATTCATCTGCCTGAGGGATGTATGTCCACTACTATTTATCTGGCTCGCCGCATCATTACCATGAATCCCCGCCAACCTGAGTCCGCGGCCGTCGCAGTGCGAGACGGTCGTATCTTAGGGGTAGGTGAGCTAGATGATTTGCTTAAATGGGGTAAGGCGACGATAGACGAGCGTTTTAAGGACAAGGTGCTGATGCCAGGTTTGATTGAAGGCCATTGCCATTTGAAAGAGGGTGGCATGTGGTCCTGGACTTATCTGGGCTGGTTTGATCGCCGTGATCCGAGTGGCTATGTATGGCCCGGGCTGAAGTCTATGCAAGCCGTTGTTGAGCGTTTAGCGCAAGTCGATGCCGAGATGACAGCAAAAGGTAGCGCATCCGATCAGCCCTTACTGGCCTGGGGATTTGATCCGATATATTTTGGTGGCGAACGCATGACGGTGGAACACCTCAAGCCGATCACCCGTCCAGTAGTTATCACGCATGCGAATGGTCACTTGATGAATGTCAATTCTGCCATGCTAAAACTCGCTGACATCACGGCCGCCACTGAGATTGAAGGTGTGGTGAAGGACGCCCAGGGAGAGCCTAATGGTGAGTTACAGGAGCCCACGGCCATGCATCTGGTGATTCGCAAGGTGGGTAATGCGGGTTTGCTATCGCCTATGGATGATCAGGGCATGCTGAATTTTTCGTCTATCGCTTGCATGCAAGGTGTGACGACCGCTACTGATTTGGTTAACGATTACAGCGACAATAGTTGTGACATGCTCGAACGTGCCACCTCGCGTGAAGATTACCGGGTACGATTATTTCCTGCCTTTCGTGCGTTTCATGGTGCGGCTGCAGCAGCGAAGTCGACCGAACGAATCTTGGATTTACGCAAGCGAAATACCGATAAGCTGCAATACGGTATTGTGAAATTGATGCTGGATGGCTCGATTCAGGGTTTTTCTGCGCGCATGCGTTGGCCCGGTTATTTCAACGGCGCACCCAACGGTATTTGGGTGATGGATCCGCAACAATATGAAGAAGACTTCGAGGTTTATCACCGCGCTGGCTTGCTCGTGCATACCCACACGAATGCAGATCAGGCCAGTGAAGTCGCGATTGAGGCGATTGAAAAGATTCTCACGCGCAGTCCTCGCCCTGATCATCGCCACACCTTGCAGCACGGGCAAATGATTGACGCAGCGATGTTTCGCAAGATGGCACAGCTCGGCTTATGCGCTAATTTGTTTTCAAACCATGTTTGGTACTGGGGTGATCAACACTACGAGATGACCATGGGACCAGATCGCGCTAATCGCATTAATGACGCGCGCGCTGCGCTAGATTGCGGCGTGCCCCTGGCGATTCACTCTGATGCGCCCGTGACGCCCTTGGGGCCTTTATTTACTGCCTGGTGTGCGGTCAATCGTGTGACGCCTTCTGGACGTGTGTTGGGAGCCAGACATCGCATTACCGTAGGAGAAGCCTTGTACGCCATCACCATGGGAGCGGCCTGGACTTTAAAAGCCGATCACGACTTGGGCAGTATCGAAGTCGGCAAACGCGCTGACTTTGCCGTACTTGAAGATGATCCGTTGACCATAGAGCCTATGAAGCTTAAAGATGTGCGTGTCTGGGGTACCGTGCTGGGTGGCAAGGTGTTTGAAGCGGGACACTAAGATGCGTTTGCCGTTAACCATTGTTGGCGGCTTTCTGGGTGCGGGTAAAACGACGCTGATTCAACGTCTTTTGCTGCAGGCGGATGGACGACGTATTGCTGTGCTGGTGAATGACTTCGGCAAACTCAATATCGATGCATCTCTGCTTGCACGCTCGGGAGCTGATACGCTTGAGTTATCCAATGGTTGCGTCTGTTGCTCGATTGGCGATGATTTGAATGCGGCCCTGATCCAGTTGGAGTCGCGCGCAGGCGACTTTGATCATGTGGTCATCGAAGCTAGCGGGGTATCTGACCCCTGGAAGATTGCGCAAATCGGTCTGGTGAATGCGGGCTATCGACTAGATGGCATTGTGGTGCTGGTCGATGCCAGTGCGGTGCAAGAGTTGTTGAATAGCCCTCGCTATGAAGACACCGTGCTGCGGCAATGCCGTCGCGCTGACTTGTTGCTGTTAAACAAGATGGATGTAGTTGCTGCCACAGGTTTAGACGTTTCAGCGACGACACAGACCTTAACAAAGCGTTTGTTTAACGGTATGCCCTTTCACGGCCAAGTGCTGGCATGTTCACAGGCTGACGTGCCAATCGATGCCCTGCTTGGGTCTTATGTGCAGCCATCTCAACCTGCGCAGCAGTGGGGCGAAAGTTTCAAAGCTGTTTCTAAACCAAAGTGGCAGTCATTGAGTTTGGTTTCAACACAAACTTGGACTAGATCACAGTTTGAGTCCTGCCTGACAGCTGTGCCTGCTAGCCTGGTAAGAGGTAAAGCTATTTTGCCAGGTCATGAAACCTCAGGGGGATGGCTTGAATGGCATCGTGTGTGCGGCCGCGATACATGGCTTGTCCATACTGGCGCAGCGCCGGTTAAGCAATCAGTTTTGGTGCTGATTGGGCTGGACGAAATGACCGAGGTCGATTCAGAAAAACTTCGCAGTAATGGTTGGGTTTAATTTATTGTCAATCTGGCTTTTGATGAGCGACGGCGTTCAGAGCTTTTCATCTTGTAGCCAATACCATTTATACAAAGCACGCTGACCAACACGTCGGAAAGGAGCCAGCCACTCGGCCCTGAACTGACCCATGAAGTTCGGGTACTCAAGCGGCGAGTTGTAGATAGGTAACTGAAACACTTCCTGGTCTTTATCTGCACCCATGGCACACTGAGCCAGGCGTTTGCCCGCCCAGGTCGAAAAAGATACCCCATTGCCACCATAGCCAATGGCATGCCAGATGCTTTGCTCAGGATCTGGCTGCACGATGCGCGGCATCATGTCGTGGCTCACATCCACCCAGCCCCACCACGAATAGTCTATTTGAATGCCAGCCAAAGGAGGGAATTTGCGTGCGATGGCGTCGGTTAAAAGTTTGAGATGCACTGGGTGCTCTGCATCTGCACCGGTAATCGAGCTTCTGCTACCCAATTGCAGGCGGTTATCTTTTAACAAGCGGTAATAAAAACGCAGCGTTCGGGTGTCGGTTAAAAAAGTATGCGACTTGAAGTTTGTCGCTTGTATTTCTGCCTCAGTAAGTGGACGCGTGACCACAGAGTTCGACAAGATCGGCAAGAGTTTATTTTTAACGATGGGATGAAGCCCCTGCCCGGTATACCCGCCGGTGCAGAGCAATACTTTCTTGGCGCGCACGACTCCACCAGGTGTTTGTAGATGATGCACACCACCAATCGTTTGCCAGCCTTGCACAGCACTACCCGGGTGTACCTTGACACCTAAGGCACGCGCCTTCCCAAGCAAACCGTAGGTAAACTTAAGTGGGTGGATACCAATCCCTTCTTGCTCTAACAATGCGCCTTGGGCGTCGCGCTCGTCACAATAATTTTCGCGTAATTGTTCGGCTGACATTAGCCGGGTTTGGTAGCCGAAAATCTTGTTTCTGACATCGTGTTCGATTTTGAGATAGTCAACTTTTGCTGGACGATGGGCGACGTAAAGATGACCGCCGTCGTAGGCATCACAATCGATCTCTTGAGTCAGTGCTTTGAAGTTCTCAAACCCAGTACGGATTTCATTATCAAGTTTTTTTGCGGTGTCCAAGCCCCAGCGCTCTATCCATTGACGGCGTGATAGCCTGCCAGAAGCATTTTGTCCTTGACCGCCACTGCGACTTGAACAGCCCCAGGCAGTTTGATTCGCCTCAAGTACCGTAGCTTGGATACCGTAATCAAGCGCGAGGTAGTAGGCTGTAGCCATACCCGTGGCGCCCGAGCCGACAATGACGACCTCTGCATCGGTATCTGAGGTGATAGGGCCATCGTCATGTGGCGGGCTACCTGCACTGGCCACCCAGTAACTGGGCGAATAGTGCTGATTGTTACCTGCGTCCAGGGTCACCAGAGGGTCGTGCCGAGGGTTGTAGGGGTTCAGCATCACTTGCTAACCATGGGCGGGCGGTCTTTGCGATACGAATCTTTACTCGCTATCTTGCCATCACGAAGTGTGAAGAGATCAACGCCATGCACTTCAAATCTGGCGCCATCGGCGGCACGTGTTGCGATAAAGGTCCATTCAGAAAAACCACGGTCACCGACAACCTGATCCGGCGAGCGAGGCACCCATTTAGCATCGGGGAAAGCGGCAAAGGTTGCTTCAAAAGCGGCTTTCACTGCTGCGTTGCCAACAATGGCGTTGCCATGCACTTCTGGTCCCATCGCGGTGCGAAACACGCAGTCTTCGGTCATCATGCTGACCAAGGCTTGGGCGTCATGGGCGTTAAAAGCCTCACAAAAAGCTTTAAGCATGGCTTGATCACGGGCGACGGTTGAGGTTGCGGTCATTGGGTCAGTTCCAAAGTAGTGGCGGAATTAGGCCGCACATTGCGAGTGTGGGCTGTTGTCTTTAGTAATCATATACGAGCGTGCCATACCTAAGCAGAAAAACCAGGCAAAAATTTTCATCAAAAAAAAATCCAGACCGAGGTCTGGATTTTTTGTCTTTCAAGTGTGCCCGAGTCGAAACACGGGCATCTGTGCGATGCAGGAGCTTAGAAGCCCATGCCGCCCATTCCACCCATACCGCCCATGTCACCACCTGGCATGCCGCCTGGTGCTGGCTTGTCTTCTGGCAGTTCGCAAACAGCGGCTTCGGTTGTCAGCAACAAGCTGGCAACTGAGGCTGCGTTTTGCAGTGCTGTGCGGGTCACTTTGGTTGGATCCAGAACGCCCTGCTCAACCAGATCACCGTACTCGCCGGTGGAGGCGTTAAAGCCATAGTTACCCTTGCCGTTCGCAACGTTGTTGACAACAACGCTTGGCTCGTCACCAGCGTTAGCAACAATGGTACGCAGTGGCTCTTCGATTGCGCGAAGGACCAGCTTGATACCGGCGTCCTGATCAGGATTGTCACCCTTGACCTGTGCCACCGCAGCGCGGGTACGGATCAGAGCTACACCACCGCCAGGAACAATGCCTTCTTCCACAGCTGCGCGGGTTGCGTGCAGTGCGTCTTCGACACGGGCTTTCTTTTCTTTCATTTCGACTTCGGTGGCTGCGCCAACGCGAATCACAGCAACACCGCCGGCCAGCTTGGCCACGCGCTCTTGCAGTTTTTCACGGTCGTAGTCTGAAGTTGCTTCTTCGATCTGGATACGAATCTGCTTGACGCGTGCTTCGATCGATTTTGCATCGCCATGACCATCAATGATCGTGGTGTTTTCTTTACCAACTTCGATGCGCTTAGCCTGACCGAGCTCAGCCAGCGTTGCTTTTTCAAGCGACATGCCGGTTTCTTCGGAGATAACAGTACCACCGGTGAGGATGGCGATGTCTTCGAGCATGGCTTTGCGACGGTCACCGAAACCAGGCGCTTTAACAGCGGTGGTTTTCAGGATGCCACGAATGTTGTTCACAACCAGAGTCGCGAGGGCTTCGCCTTCGACGTCTTCTGCAACGATCAGCAGTGGGCGGCTTGACTTGGCGACTTGCTCGAGTACGGGCAGCAGATCACGGATGTTGCTGACTTTTTTGTCGTAAATCAGAACATACGGGTCGTCCAGTGCCGAGACTTGTTTCTCAGGATTGTTGATGAAGTAGGGTGACAGATAGCCACGGTCAAACTGCATACCTTCAACAACATCGAGTTCGTTTTCGAGTGACTTGCCGTCTTCAACAGTGATCACGCCTTCTTTACCGACTTTGTCCATTGCATCTGCAATGATCTGGCCGATCGAGAAGTCGCTGTTAGCCGAGATCGAGCCGACCTGTGCGATTTCTTTGGTGGTCGTGCATGGCTTGGACAGCTTTTTGAGCTCTTCCACGGCGCAGGCAACTGCTTTGTCGATACCGCGCTTCAGATCCATTGGATTGATGCCGGCAGCCACGTATTTCAGGCCTTCAACAACGATCGACTGGGCCAGCACTGTAGCAGTGGTGGTACCGTCACCAGCGTTATCAGAGGTCTTGGAAGCGACTTCCTTGACCAGCTGTGCGCCGATGTTTTCGAATTTGTCTTTGAGTTCGATTTCTTTAGCAACTGACACGCCGTCTTTTGTGACGGTTGGGGCGCCGAAAGAACGCTCGAGCACAACGTTACGGCCCTTGGGACCGAGGGTGGTTTTAACAGCGTTGGCGAGGATATTTACGCCACGGACGATGCGCACGCGGGCGTCATCACCGAATAAAACTTGCTTGGCAGCCATTTATATTCCTTTCGTAATCAAAAAATTACTGGATGACGGCGAGGATTTCGTCCTCGCGGATGACGAGTACTTCGTCGCCATCGACTTTTACTGTCTGGCCGGCATATTTGCCGAACAAGACTTTGTCACCTACTTTGACGTCCATCGGCAATACTTTGCCGTCTTCGGTTTGTTTGCCGGGACCGACGGCTAGCACTTCACCTTGATCGGGCTTTTCAGCGGCGCTTTCAGGGATGACGATGCCCGAGGCAGTTTTGCGCTCGTTGTCCAGGCGTTTGACGATCACGCGATCGTGCAGGGGACGCAGGGCCATGTTGAACTCCTGTATACAAAAAATGGGGGTTGTTAAAAAAACGCAGAGATGGGTTGCAGACAAATTGTTAGCACTCACCTCCATCGAGTGCTAATTATAGGGGTAGTTTGTGACAATTCAAGTGGGGGGCGAACAAGTTTTTTAAAGAACTGAGGTCGTTCCCAGTAAAAATCAGCAGAAACACGCGCTCGGCTGTCGGGTTTTAAGAAATTAAATACAAGTTGGCCGCGGCGGTTTGCGTGTTGACCTACTGACCACTGGAGAGAGCGGGCGTAGAGCGCATACCGAGACCTGCTGATCGCGACGCAGAGGGGCTTGGGTTTAATCGCCAGTAGATTCAGAAAAACAGAGAGGATTAATCGGCTTTAGAATAGTGAAAACCCGCATATCAAGCGATGAATCCATGAATCACCCAGGTAATGTGCTGACAGCCAGACTATCGCTTTTAATGGCGGTCGCTTGTGGTGTGATTGTGGCCAATATTTATTATGCGCAGCCTCTGGTGGGCCCCATCAGTCAGGCACTCGGACTGTCTCCGTCTGCTGCGGGTCTGATTGTCACAATGTGTCAAATCGGCTATGGCTTAGGGTTGCTGCTGGTCGTGCCTCTCGGTGATTTATTCGAAAACAAACGGTTAGTCCTGTGTAGTGTGGGGATATGCACCCTTGCACTATTCTGTGCAGCCACATCCCAGACGGCCATCATTTTTCTCATTTCGGCCTTTTTCATCGGTCTGAGCTCGGTCGCAGTACAAATGCTAGTGCCCTTTGCGGTGCACCTGGCGCCCCCGGGCACCGGTGGTCGGGTAGTGGGCAACATGATGGGTGGGTTGATGTTTGGCATCATGCTGGCAAGACCTATCTCGAGTATGGTCACTGAGCTTAGCTCCTGGCACGCGATCTTTTATCTCTCCGCGGCCTGCATGATTTTGCTGATTCTCTTGCTTTACCGGGCCTTGCCTGAACGCAAGCCTGACTCAACATTGAGCTATTACGCACTGATCGGTTCGATGCTCAAACTCATGCTCACCGCCCCGGTATTACGTAGACGTGCCCTCTATCACGCCTGCCTTTTCGGAGCATTCAGTTTGTTCTGGACAACTGTGCCGCTATTGTTAGCAAGCCCGGTTTTCGGATTAGATCAAGCGGGAATCGGCTTATTTGCCTTGGCGGGGGTAGCAGGCGCTATCGCTGCGCCGATCGCTGGGCGCGTCGCAGACAGAGGATGGCTCAAGCCAGCAACCTGCTTAGCCATGCTGTTCGTTGCGTTTGCCTTTCTGCTCACCCAATTGAGCAGCTCGGGTTCAACGCGTGCCCTCGTACTATTAACCTTCGCGGCGATTTTGCTGGATTTTGGTATGGCTGCGAATATGACTTTGGGTCAACGCGCTATTTTCCTTATGAATCCAGAGTTTCGCAGCCGTCTGAATGGTATGTATATGTCGACTTTTTTTGTCGGTGGCGCGCTTGGCTCGGCAATCGGTGCCTGGAGCTATGCTTTCGGAGGCTGGTCAATGTCTGCATGGATAGGGTTCAGCTTACCCGTTATAGCCCTGCTCTACTTTGCGACTGAACGGGATTGATTGATGCAAAAAAAACCAAACATCATTTTTATTGTCGCTGATGACCTGGGCTTTGCAGATCTGGGCTGCTATGGAGGCAGACCTGCTGAATTTGGGCCAGTCTCTCCAGTACTTGACCGGCTCGCAGCAAAGGGCTTGAGATTTACTGATGGCTACGCCAACTCTCCAGTTTGCTCACCAACGCGCTTTGCACTGATGACAGGCCGTTATCAATACCGGATGCGTGGTGCTGCAGAAGAACCCATCAACGTCAAAAGCCGAGGCAGCACAACACTGGGGATGCCGCCCGAGCATCCGACACTGCCCTCGCTATTGTTGAAAAACGGCTATCACACCGCACTCATTGGTAAATGGCATCTGGGTTACCCGCCCGCTTTTGGCCCGCTTAAATCAGGTTACGAAGAATTTTTCGGCCCTATGGCGGGAGGCGTTGATTACTTCACCCACTGCGCCTCCAATGGCACCCATGACCTCTGGTTCGGTGAATCGGAGCGTGCCGAAAATGGCTACCTCACGGATTTGATTTCAGCACACTCGATCGACTATATCGCACGCATGGCAAAAGATGCGCAAGCAGGTCAGCCGTTTTTCTTAAGCGTTCATTACACGGCGCCCCACTGGCCCTGGGAGACGCGTGATGACGAGGCCCTCGCTCAAACAATTAAAGACGACATCCTGCATTTAAATGGCGGCGACATCCACACCTACCAGCGCATGATTCATCACATGGATGAAGGCATCGGAAAAATCATGCAAACGCTGGGAAAACTACAACTGATTGACGATACGCTAGTTGTATTTACCAGTGATAACGGTGGCGAGCGATTTTCAGATAACTGGCCCCTGGTGGGTGGCAAGATGGATCTAACAGAAGGTGGTATCCGCGTGCCATGGATTGCGCACTGGCCAGCCAGAATTGCTCCTGGTGGCGTGAGCGCGCAACATTGCCTGACTATGGACTGGTCGGTCACCATGCTCGCTGCTGCAGGCGTAGAAGCAGAGGCAGACTACCCGTTTGATGGTGTATCGCTGTTATCAGTGCTGGAAAAGCCTACTGAGACTTTTCCACGTCCTCTGCACTGGCGCATGAAATACCGCGGCCAGCGTGCGCTGCGAGATGGTGACTACAAATATCTGCGGGTCGATGACATTGAATACTTATTCAATATTCCCGCTGATCAGCGCGAACGCGCCAATCTGGCCAAAGCTCAACCCGAACGATTACAACAGATGCGCGCAGCCTGGGAGCGCTGGAATCAAACGATGCCAGCTATTCCTGAGGATGCGACCGTGAGTTTGGGCTATACACTTGAGGATATGCCGCAGCGCTAGTGAGAGCTTATTAACCCTTGCTCGCACGCCGGGCCGCTTTCTTATCCATAAAATCTTTGACGATTGCCGCATGCTCATCGGTCTTATGGATAATGGACTGATAGGCAGCGGAGAGCTCTAACAAATTGGCAAGCGAGGACTGCTGGCCTTCGCGCAGCAAACGCTTGGTCATGCGTATGGCAGGAGCGGAGTTCACAGCCATTTTGCGCGCCAGCGTTTGTGCGGTTGACAATAAATCCTCTGCGGCAACGACGCGCGAGACCATACCCCACTCCAGTGCCGTCCTGGCATCAATCGCCTCGCCGGTAAAAGACATCTCAGCGGCGCGAGCCATGCCGATCACACGTGGCAAGAACCAGGCACCGCCATCACCAGGAACGATACCGACTTTTACAAAGCTCTCGGCAAACGTTGCGGCCTCAGAGGCGATCCGGATATCGCACATACAGGTCAAGTCACAACCGGCGCCAATCGCAGGGCCATTGACTGCAGCAATCGTTGGCACTTCGAGTTGGTGGATGGCCAGGGGCAGGCGCTGAATCCCGTGTCGATACTCCTGACGAATCACAGCGCTGTTGTAATCAGGACCGATCTGGCGTTGCATCTCGTCAATCTTGCCGCCCGAGGAAAAAATCGGACCACTCGCCGTAATGATGACCGCACGCACTGAAGGATCATGCTCAATACGATCGCAGGCCTCAAGCATCGCTTCAACAATACCGGTACCGGTCAGCGCGTTACGCGTCTCAGGGTGATTGAGTGTCAGGGTTACCACGCCAAGGTCATCTTGTTCGTAGGAGAGAGGTGTACTCATATTTGTATTGTCCCGGGTCAGAATAATTAACTAAACAGTTCTTTTTACACTCTCAACGCGCTTGCGTCCAATCAGGATTTGCATGTGCGCATAAGTTGGATCAAAATCAAGAAATACTAAAGCCTGGGAACTTAACACCATGCGACAAAACAAAGAGACCCATTGATATGAAATTCCTTCGCCAGCGTCATTTGCACAGCAATCACCTGAATAGCAAGGACCTCAATAGCCGTTACCTCCTCGGTGATCGCCTGCTACGCCTGCTACTGACTGTCTTTCTGGTTTGCTTTGGCGGCTCTGCCCTGGCGCAAACTTACCCCACTAAACCCATCAAACTCGTTGCCCCCTTCGCACCAGGCGGCATCACAGATGTGATGGCTCGCGCTGTGGCGAGCAGACTCACAACCGAACTCGGTCAGCCGGTCGTCGTCGAAAACCGTGCGGGTGCGAGTGGCGTGATTGGCTCGGCTGCGGTCGCACGTGCTGAGCCAGATGGCTATACCTTGCTGATGGGTAATATTTCAACGCTCGGGATCAACCCGGCCGTCCTGAAGGAGCTCGGTTACGATCCGGTTAAAAGCTTTACCCCTGTCTCTCTGGTGGCCGTCCAACCGCTGATCGTCGCCGTCAGTACACAAACACCTGCCAACAGCATGGCCGAACTCGTTGCTCTGGCAAAAGCCAAACCTGGTGGCTTGTTTTACGGGACTTCAGGTAGCTCCTATCAACTGGTGACAGAAGCCTTCAGCGAAGCGCTTGGTATCAAGATGACACACGTGCCATTCAAAGGTAGCTCACCTGCAATCGAAGCCATGATGAGCAATCAGATCAATGTGATCTTTGATCCATTTTCAACCATCTACGCGCAGGTCAAAGCGGGACGCGTCCGGGGTCTGGCGATGACCACCAAAAACCGTTCCGATATCGCACCTGATTTACCGACCGTGTCAGAAACAGTACTGCCTAGTTTTGAAGCAAGCTCCTGGCAAGGTGTGGTGGCGCCAGCCGGTACTCCACCGGAAATTATTAACAAGTTAAATCTGGCGATTGTGAAAATCCTCGGCACGCAAGAGCTCAAAGAGCAGTTCGCCAAACAGGGCGTTGACCCCTCTCCGACTACACCTAAAGAATTTGGTGATTACATTGCGTCTGAGCAGGCGCGCTGGATGCGGGTGGCGAAACAGGCGGGTATTCAACCCGAGTAAATGCCTACAAAATTCCGGGAAATAAACCGCCATCAATCAGCAGGCTCTGTGCAGTGATGTAACCTGCCTGCTGACTGCATAAAAAGGCACACGCTTCACCAAATTCCTCAGCAGTCCCGAGGCGACGAGCCGGGATGGTTGCCACCTGGAGTGCAACCTCCTGTTCAAGGGTTCTGCCAGACTGATCGGCACGCCGGGTGTTGTTGCTGCGTAATCGATCGGTATCGAATTTACCCGGCATCACGTTATTAATCGTGACATTGTGCTGAGCGACCTGTCGCGCAATGCCACTGACGGCACCTGTCAAACCAGCTCTTGGGCCGTTCGACAGGATCAGCATGTCCACGGGAGATTTCACCGCACCCGAGGTGATGTTCACGATACGACCAAAGCGGCGCTCAATCATCTGATCGATGGTGAGCTTGATCAGCTCAATAGGTGCGAGCATATTCATGTCAATTGCCGCGAGCCAGTCCTCACGGCTGAGTTCACGAAAATCCGCAGGTTTGGGGCCGCCCGCATTATTGATCAGGATGTCGATTTGGGCTGCGGATTGCACGAGTCTCAAGCGGTCCTCTGGTTTTGAGACATCGGCAACCATCGGCACCACATTGCCACCTGTTGCCGACGTAATAAACGCGGCACTATCCAGCAGGGTCTGCTCGGTACGGGCAGCCATCACAACATTGACGCCTTCGCGTGCGAGCGACATGGCGCACGCCATCCCGAGCCCGGAGCTCGCGCCGCACACCAAGGCCCATTTACCTTTCAACCCCAAATCCATTTACTTAACGCCCCGCAGCTTTCGCTGTGCGACCGCCCGCGACACCCATATCGGTTGTAGGCGTATCAAGAATGATAGTGCGAACATTTTGGGTGGACAGTCCAATACTTTTTTCCACAGCATTCGCAAGCGCCGCAACCAGCGCAGCTTTTAGTTCTTCCGTACGCCCTGAAATCAGCCCAACGGTCGCCAATGCCATATCCTTGCCCAACTCGCCACCAACGATGACGTTTTCACGGGGTGTTTCGAGGATTACGACACGAATGGATGGCAAGGGTGCTGCGATACTGTCTACAACAGCCTGTGTCATATTTTTCAGCAAAGCCGTTTTTTGCTCGGCACTATGTCCCTGCATGATCTGTATATTGATAATTGGCATGGTGTGCTATCTTTCCTGAAGTCGTTGAGGTTATTTGTTTTAAGTTTTGTGATTAGCTGTAAGCCGCAGCCTAGCCTTCATTTATAAACCAAGATCACTATCGTGTCTGCACATCCTTCCCCGTTCAAAAGCAAAGGTGGTTTAAGCCGCGTCCTGAATGCTGCGCGTTATTCTGCACAGGGTTTGCGTGCTGCACTGCGGCATGAAGCGGCCTTTCGGCAGGAGCTATGTCTTGCTCTGATACTCACTCCGGCTGCTTTCTGGGTCGGTCAAACCAGCATGCAGCGTCTTGTGCTGATTGCGGGTCTGGTTTTTGTACTGGTGGTTGAGCTACTCAATTCAGCTGTTGAAGCCGTTGCAGACGCTGTTTCCCTGGAAGAAAACCCCCTGATCGGGCGTGCCAAAGACCTGGGAAGTGCGGCCGTGCTACTCAGCCTGCTGCTTACGGCAGGACTGTGGCTCGTGCTGCTCCTCAACCATTGGTATCCCGTGCTCTAATTCAGGTTATACAAAAATTACGCCATCAAAAATATGTCATTCATCACAAAACTGGACGCTGCCTGGGCAAGCTCAAATTCACTCTTAATGGTGGGCCTGGATCCTGATCTGCCACGTCTGCCCAAAGAGCTAGCAGATAAACCTGATGCGATTTTTCAGTTTTGCAAGCAGATTGTCGATGCAACCGCACCCTATGTCTGTGGTTTTAAGCCACAGATCGCTTATTTTGCGGCTGCACGTGCCGAGGGTCAGCTCGAAGACCTCTGCGCCTATATGCGCGAAAACTACCCTCACCTGCCCATCATGATGGATGCCAAGCGTGGTGACATCGGTGCCACAGCCACCCAATACGCCAAAGAAGTGTTTGGTCGCTACGGGGCAGACGCCGTGACGGTCAGCCCATATCTGGGCGGCGACTCTGTTCAGCCTTATCTGGACTGGGAGGATCGTGGTGTGATTGTGTTGTGCCGCACTTCAAATCCAGGTGGCTCAGACCTGCAGTTCCTTGAGACCGACGGTGTACCGCTTTATTTGCGCGTAGCAGACTTGGTCGCTCACAAATGGAACACCACGGGTCAGTGCGGTCTGGTCGTTGGTGCGACGTTTCCTAACGAGCTGGCAGCGGTGCGTCGTGCAATCGGTGATAGCGTTCCGTTACTGGTGCCAGGCATTGGCGCACAAGGTGGTGATATCGCTGCAACCTGCGCTGCTGGCTGCAACGCGCAAGGCACCGGCATGATGATTAATTCTTCGCGGGCAATTCTGTATGCGCAAGGCCCGGGGCACTGGACAGAGGCGGCAGCTGCCGTCGCAAAACAGACACGCGACGACATCAATGCGCACCGCTAATACTTAGGTTTTTTCAAGTAAAGCGCAAGCAGTTGTCAAGGAAAACACCACTGACGCTTCACGAACAGCACGTCGATCACCGGTGAAGATCTGTGATCTCGCCTGAATAACCAAGCCATCAGGCGTGCGTTGGGCAAAACCAAACCAGACAAGTCCGACTGGTTTGTCTGCGGTGCCACCGCCAGGACCTGCAATGCCTGTTGTCGTCAGTGCAAGTGTCGCGCGCGGAGCTTGTGCCAAAACGCCGGCAGCCATTTCGCGCGCAGTCTGCTCGCTCACCGCACCAAACTCTGTCAAACAAGCCTGTGTGACACCTAGCTGCATGTGCTTGGCCTCGTTGCTATAGGTCACCCAGCCCTGATCAAACCAACCGCTAGAGCCCGCGATCGCGGTCACCGCACCCGAAAGCAAGCCGCCCGTGCAGGACTCAGCCGTTGCTAGCCAGTCCCGTCGAGCAGCTAATAATTGTCCAAGCCGGGTAGAGAGCGCATCAATTTTTACTTGCATGATTTTTATCCTTAGAACGACATCGGTACGCCAAACTGGATCAGCAGCGCCATGACAATCAGTGTGTAACCGGCAGCCAGCAAGTCATCTGCCATCACACCCACACCACCTTTGAGGCGTGCGTCGACCTGACGAATTGGCGGAGGTTTAACGACATCAAAAAATCGAAATAGAACAAAACCAAGAATTTGCGCTGGCAAGGTATTGGGTATTAACCAAAGCACCAGCCAAAAGGCCACGAATTCATCCCAGACTATCCCGACGTGGTCAGGCGAATTAAGAGCCTTGCCCACCACATCGGCTGCCCAGCAACCATAAAGCAAGGCTGCGAGCAAAAAAATACCAAGCGCTATATCGCTCGCCCCCGGTGCGGCCACAACCCATAAAAACCAGGCAGTCAAAGTTCCCCAGGTTCCGGAGCCAGGGCGAACGAGCCCAGACCCCAGCCCAAACATCAACAGTCGACCCGGATCAGTCAACACCCATTTAGCAGTAGGCCATGTCGTTCTGTGGCGAGTCCTGACATCTGACATCATTAAGTCCTGAAATGATCAAAGCCTGCTGGCAGCTTGTTAACAAGGGATCCTGCACAATCGAATACCCGCAATCCCGGCTCGATCGTTGTTTTGCCAATCGGCGTCAAGGCAATATTTAAATCATGACCCATACTCTGAATCACGTTATGCGCAGAAGCAGGCGCGGTAAAACATAATTCATAAAGATCACCTCCTGCGAGTGCCGCCTGACGCAACAAAGGCCCGGGCAAAGCGTTTAGGGCTGAATGCAGCGGTAATTGTGATTCGAAAACTTCTGCACCACAACCGCTCGCAGTCAGAATATGGCCTAGATCCTGAAGCAGGCCATCCGAAACATCGATTGCAGCATGCGCATAAGCAGCCAGCCTCACCCCTAAGTCGACTCTGGGGGTGGGTAATTCGAGAGCAGGACGAATCCTTTTTAATAAGTCAGGCTGCAGTTGGATTTCACCCGCCAACATGCGACAGGCGATATCTGCAGCGCCCAGTGAACCGGAGATCCAGATTTCATCTCCGGGCTGCGCAGCATCACGCCGCATCGTCCGCAAAGGATCCACTGAACCAAACACCGTCACGCTCAGGGTGATCCCATGCATACTGCGCGTCGTATCCCCACCGATTAAAGGGCAGGCGTGTTCTTTTGCTAGAGCATAAAAACCATCGGCAAATTTTTCGATCCAGTTGTTATCGATGCTTGGCAATCCAAGTCCAAGCAAGCAGGCGATAGGTGTTGCACCCATCGCAGCCAGATCGGACAAATTGACAGCTAGTGCCTTGTGACCAAGCGTATATGGATCAACATCAGAAAAAAAATGCCGCCCTTCGAGTAATAAGTCTGTACTGGTGGCAACCTGCCGACCAGAGGGCACACTAAAAAGCGCACAGTCGTCTCCCGCCCCGAGCATTTCTTTTGGAACGGGACGCTTGAAATAGCGTGTGATCAGATCAAATTCAGTGGCTTGAGTTTTCATTCAAGCACAACTTTTACATTAACGGCGCGCTGGTGTGCGCGTCTCTGGCGCACGAACTTCAGCGGCGAGCTTGTCGAGCACGCCATTGACGAACTTAAAACCATCGGTGCCACCAAAAGATTTTGCAAGCTCGACGGCTTCGTTGATCGCCACGCGATACGGTACCTCGACATGATGAATCAGCTCGTAGCTGCCAATCAGCAAAATACCGTGCTCGATTGGAGATAACTCTTCGAGGGGCCGGTCGATATAGGGCGTGAACTTTTCACGCAGTGCCAAAGCAACCTGCATGGAGCCGTGCAAAAGCGTTTTGAACCAGACTGCGTCTGCCTGATCAAACTCGTCCTCATCGCGCAAGTGCGCTTCGATCTCACCCGCATCCTCCAGGCTCACGCCACCACGCACTAACCAGGCATAAATGCCTTGCAGCGCCAGCTCGCGCGAACGACGTCGTGCGCTGCGTGCAGGCTGGGCTGCTTTTGAGTCGGCGTCGTCCATAGGCTTATTCAAAATCACTCTTCCTCTAGTTCGTCGTCTTCTTCGGGCTCAAGCGCAGCCAGTAGATTGGCCATTTCAACAGCACAACGCGCGCAGTCAGCGCCTTTTTCGGCAGCGCGCTCTTCGGCCTGCTCATCGGTCTCCGTTGTCAGGACACCATTGGCAACAGGAATGCCTGTTTCAAGCGCGACGCGGGCAATCGCTGACGCGCTTTCGTTACTGACAATTTCAAAGTGATAAGTCTCACCACGAATAACGGCGCCAAGTGCGATCAGCGCATCAAACTCATAGCTCTCAGCCATACGAGCGAGCGTGACACCCAGCTCAAGCGCGCCGGGTACGGTGATGACCATGATGTTACGCTCATCGACACCGAGTGCCTCAAGCTCCTGCAAGCAGGTATCGAGCTCAATCAGACCGATTTCTTCGTTAAAGCGTGCGCGCACAATGCCAATATGCAGGCCTTCGCCATTCATGTCCGGTTCGAGGGTAAAAGGGCTCATCTTGTGCTTCCTAAGTGTTGCGGGTGGGAGGTTCGTTATCGTAACCGGTAACGTCCAGACCAAAGCCAGGCATGATGCTTGGCATCTTGCGTGGACGGGCCAATAAACGCATCTGACCGACATGGAGATCGCGCAAAATCTGAGCGCCCATGCCGTAGGTCCGTAAATCCATACGACCAGGCTCACGGCGGGCTGGGCTCTGTGGTGCACCAGACCAGCTGGCGATTTGTTCGAACAAATGGGCAGAATCTGTATCGCAGTTCAAAAACACCATCACACCTGCCGAGGCAGCCTTGATTGCAGTCAGGGCCTGACCAACACCCCAGGTGTGACCTGGACTATTGCTATCAAGCACATCGAGTACCGAGGTAGGCTCATGCACGCGTACTAGCGTTTCTTTTGCAGGATCGACCTTGCCAGAGACCAGCGCAAGGTGTGGGCGGCCCGCAACGGTATCGCGGTAGGCAATCGCCTCAAAAACACCCCAGGGTGTTTCGATGGAACGCGCACCTACACGCTCGACCACCGACTCATGCTCATTACGATATTGAATCAGATCAGCAATCGTGCCGATCTTCAATTGATGGGTTTTACTGTATTCAATCAGGTCAGGCAGCCGCGCCATCGTGCCATCGGGCTTGAGGATCTCGCAAATCACGGCAGCTGGCGTCAGGCCAGCCATCGCTGTCAGATCGCAGCCTGCCTCAGTGTGCCCAGCACGCACCAGCACGCCACCTGGCACGGCGCGCAAAGGGAAAATATGCCCCGGCTGAACCAGATCCTGGGGTTTGACATCGCGCGCTACGGCAACCCGAACGGTGCGGGCACGGTCAGCCACAGAAATACCTGTCTCAACACCCTCTGCGGCCTCGATCGACACCGTAAAGTTCGTGCCGTAGGGCGTGCCATTGCGATTGGACATCAAAGGTAACTCAAGACGCGAGCAATGCTCAGCGGTCAAGGTCAGGCAAACCAGGCCACGCGCATGCGTCACCATGAAATTGATAGCCTCAGGCGTGACAAACTCGGCAGCCATCACCAGATCACCCTCGTTTTCGCGGTCTTCTTCATCGACCAGGATCACCATACGTCCAGCACGCAGTTCATCCACAATTTCAGAGACAGGCGAGATGGCGGAAGCAGGCCTTGGGGTTGCTACATTCGGTTTTTGATCAGACATGGCTGTGGCTAGGTCAGGCAAGTGTAAACACCTATTATAGAATCCTTACAGCCCCCACACCTGAAAGCCCCATTTACACCTCCGACAACGCCATGATGCATACCCTCAATACCCTCACCAAAGCCAGTTGTACCAAGATTCGCTTTGTCCTGACCGATATCGACGATACCGTGACGACCGAAGGACGCCTGACAGGTGAGGCCTACTTGGCCCTTGAGCGCCTATCCGAAGCTGGACTGTTTGTAATCCCGATTACCGGGCGTCCCGCGGGCTGGTGCGACCACATAGCGAGAATGTGGCCTGTTTTTGGCGTGGTTGGCGAGAACGGAGCTTTTTACCTGCGCTATGACCGTCAGGCACGTCGGATGCACTCTCATTACTGGGCCTCTAAGGAGCATCGGAGCGAAAACCGTCAGAAATTGCACCTTTTGTCCGCTGCGATTCTGAAAGAGGTTCCTGGTAGTGCGCTCGCAAGTGATCAGGCTTATCGTCAGGCCGACCTCGCAATCGACTTTTGCGAGGATGTCGAGCCACTACCCGAAGCCGCTGTACAAAAAATTGTAGAGATGTTCCACGCCGCAGGTGCCGAGGCAAAAGTCAGCTCAATTCACGTCAACGGATGGTTTGGACAGTATGACAAGCTCTCTATGACCAAAACACTGTTTGCCCGCGAATTTGGCATGACACTGGAGGATCACCTTGGGGAAATTTTATTTATTGGCGACTCTCCTAACGATGAACCGATGTTCAGATTTTTTGATATTTCCGTAGGCGTTGCAAATATTCAAGCACAACTTCACAGACTAAGTGATCAGCCTAAATTTGTAACGCAGGGGCGTGGTGGTTCTGGTTTTGTGGAAATGGTTCACTGGCTCCTGGAGCAGCGTAAATAATTCTAGTACCGCGCAATGACTGTGCGCGAGCGTTCATAGCGTCATGACGGTCTTCAGTTATAAACGGCGGGTGATTTACCTCGATAAGACATGTCATCAAATCGAAATATGACATGTCATCAAATTCCAGGGGTTAAACCGCTACACTGAATCACCGTATAAAAAAATAGAGCGCCATGTCTGAACAAGAGTTGAAGCTACACATCCCGCATTCCGCTCGAGCAGGTGTTGAGCGAGAACTTAAACGCGGCGCTGTTACGCGTGTGCGCTTACGTGCGTTGTACTTTGATACCCCTTCGCGCGAACTGGTTCACGCACGCGTTGCGCTCAGGTTGCGGCAAGAAGGCCGTCAGTGGGTACAAACGCTCAAAATGCCGGGCGAACATGTTCTGTCACGCATTGAAATCAATCATAATCGTCCAGGCCCCGTTCTCGATCTAAGTGTCTACGTCGGCACTGTGGCGCAAGCCGCCATCAGCAGCATTACTGAACCGCTGGGCGTTTGCTATGAAACTGATGTTGTGAGGCTGCTGCGCAAAGTGCGCAACCGTCATGGCAGTGTCGAAATCGCCTTGGATACAGGTTGTCTGCGTGCCGGTAAACTGGAGTTGCCGATTTCAGAAATTGAATTCGAGTTATTGAGTGGCAAACTTGCTGCAGTATTCGAGCTGGGTCGCAAATGGCAACGCGCGCACGGCTTGATCCTTGATGCCCGCAGTAAATCAGAGCGCGGTGACCAACTGGCGATTCTGGCTCAAAAATATACTGCGATGGAAACTGCACCCGAGGATATGCAAGCTGCAGCCCGAACAACTGCTATTGCGCAGTTCTGGGCTCCGAGAGGTGCCTCATCCATCAAACTCAACGCCGAGATGACTGCACAACAGGCCCTAGCTTCGGTTACGCTTGAGTGCATCGAGCAGATCACGCGAAATGCAGCTGTGCTCGCTGAAGTAGACACGGCCGGTATTTACAAAGCAGGAACCGCCGAACATATCCATCAGCTTCGCGTTGGGATTAGGCGCTTGAGATCAGCCTGGTCTTTTTTCAATGGCCTGACGCCACTGCCTGCACTCGAGTTGCGCGAATCTATCAAAAAGCACTTTGCGTTGCTTGGCGGAACGCGCGATGACGATGTGCTCAATGACACAATCTTGCCAGTATTACGTGCTGCAGGTCAGCCCGCTCTCGTGATCGCTCAGGAAGAGGTTGCCTTTGCCTGGCAAGATCCTGTTGCAAAGAGTGTTGATTTTCAAGCCTGGCTGCTAGCTATGCTTGAAGGCGTTCTGGTTCCAGTCGCGGTTGATACCGCTGACGCTGAACCACCCGTCGAATCAAATAATCAGGCTAGCATTGATTCGGTCGACGAAACGTCTAGCGGGCCAATTGATGCGCACATTATTCCAATGCAGCCCACCAAGCCACCCAGAGTGCTCACCTTAAAGCAAGCACTCGTTGGCAAGTTACGGAAATGGCATCGCAGAGTATTGCGTGACGGGTTAAAGTTTAATGAGCTAGACATCGAGTCGCGACACGAGTTGCGCAAACAAGCTAAAAAACTGCGTTACGCCTTGCAGTTTAGCGAATCCTTGCTTCCTCCAGCAAAACTTAAAACCTATCGTAAACAACTCTCGGCCGTGCAAGATATCCTGGGTGAGATGAATGACCTGGCTGTAGCACGCGAGCGCTTTGTCGCATTACGGGATACTCAGCCTAGTGCCTGGTTTGCCTGCGGCTGGATTACCTCGCGACTCGACGCCTTGATTCTTGAGGCAACAGCGGCCTTCAAGCAGTTAGAGAAAACAGAAAAATTCTGGCGCTAGGGACTTATATAACTAGCCAACGACAGCCGCTGCAAACTCCGAGGCCACAAAGGGCTGTAGGTCCTCCATGCGCTCACCAACACCGATCCAGTACACAGGCACAGGGCGTACGCCCTGACTGCCTGCCGCGACCGCTGCAAGTGTGCCGCCTTTAGCTGTGCCATCGAGCTTGGTGACAATCAGTCCTGTCAAGCCAATCGCTGCATCAAACGTACGAATTTGAGAGAGCACGTTCTGCCCGGTGTTGCCATCGACAACCAGCAAGACCTCGTGCGGTGCGGAGGGATCAGCTTTACCGATGACTCGGCGGATTTTTTTCAGCTCATCCATCAAAGGCAATTGGGTGGGTAGTCGTCCTGCGGTATCGACCATCACCACATCCACACCGCGCGCCCGCCCGGCATGCACTGCATCGAAAGCGACCGCAGCCGGGTCTGCACCGTCCTGCGTGATGACGTCAACATTGTTGCGCGTGCCCCACTCAACAAGCTGCTGTCTGGCTGCGGCACGGAAGGTATCTCCCGCTGCGAGCAGTACTTTCGCACCGCGCTGCTGAAAAGCATGCGCAAGCTTGCCAATCGATGTTGTTTTTCCCGCACCGTTCACACCGGCAATCATCACCACCAGCGTTTTAACTTGTCCGACCTCAAAAGGTTTCTCAAGAACCTTTAAATGCTCTGTCAGAACCTCTCGCAACGCTTGCTTGACGCCTTCGGCGTTATCAATCCGTTCTTTTTTGACGCGGACGCGCAGGGTTTTAAGCAACTGTTCAGTCGCCTCGACACCTGTATCAGCCATGATGAGCGCGGTTTCGAGCTCCTCGAATAACGCCTCGTCGACCTTGACCCCGACAAAAAGGGTACTGATGCTTTGACCTGTCTTGGACAAGCTACCGCGCAATCTGGCGAGCCAGGAGGTTTTTGCCGGGGCGAAATTTTCGTTCTCAGTGGTTTCTGACTCGCTGTCTGTTTCGCCTGAGCCGTCCGTTTCGCCTGAGCCGTCTTTTTCAACTAAAGCGTCTGTGCTAGCCTTTGAGTCCAGCAGCGGCTCTAGCACTCGTTGGGCCTCTATGTCAGTCGTCTGGGCAGGTGCCAAAGGCTCAGGTATAGTCGTCATAGACCGTTCAGGCTGGTCGGGCTGAGACGACGAGGTACCAGCCTCAATGGGCTGTTCAAGTGGCGCGTCGATGGGCGCTTGGGATTTTTTCTTAAAAAAGCTAAACATAGTGAAGAAGTATATTCGCATCGTGGCCGGTAAGTATCGTCGCACACCAATTGAGGTGATCGATGCGCCGGGCTTACGCCCAACGCCAGACAGAGTGCGCGAAACCCTCTTTAACTGGCTAAATTATTTTTGGTCAGGGCAGTTTAATGACAAACAAGTATTGGATTTGTTTGCTGGCAGTGGCGCTTTAGGCTTTGAGGCCGCTTCGCGTGGCGTGGCGCACGTACAGATGGTGGAGAATAATCCCCGCGCTGTTACAGCGCTCAGAGCTTTGCGCGACAAGCTGAAAGCGGATGTCGTGCGAATCCATGTTGGTGACGCTCAGGTAGTGCTTGAACGCCTTGAAGCCTCTAAGTTTGACTTGATTTTTCTTGATCCACCTTTTGGTGCCGATTGGGTCGCTAAACTATGGCCAGCACTACCAAATTTGTTAGAACCCAACGGTCTTGTATATATTGAGGCCGAAAATACGATTTCTTGCCCCGAGGGGTACAGCTTATTGCGCCAAGATCGCGCAGGAGCCGTACACTATCATCTCTTTCAAATTGCTGCATTGCAAAAATGATCACTGCTATCTACCCTGGGACATTCGATCCCCTGACGCGCGGACACGAGGATCTGGTTCGTCGCGCTGCAAGTCTTTTTGACCGCGTGGTTGTCGGTGTTGCGCACAGCCGCAACAAAAAACCATTTTTCTCAATTGACGAACGCGTAGAGATCGCCCGCGAAGTGTTGGGCCACTACCCGAACGTTAAGGTTGCAAGTTTTGCGGGTTTGCTAAAAGACTTTGTTCGCGAACAAGAAGGCCGCGTTATTGTCCGGGGCTTGCGCGCGGTGTCCGATTTCGAGTACGAGTTTCAGATGGCAGGCATGAATCGTCATCTGTTACCGGAAGTCGAAACATTGTTCATGACACCCTCTGACCAATACCAGTTTATTTCTGGCACGATCGTGCGTGAGATCGCTGAGCTCGGAGGCGATGTGAGCAAGTTCGTATTCCCTTCGGTCGAGCGCTGGTTGCAAGCGAAAGCGAAAGAGCGACGCGAGCAAAGCTGGCCAGTACCAAAATAAACCCTGCACGCGTTCAACACTGGCGACGACTCCTTCATGGCTTTACGTATTACAGAAGAATGCATTAATTGTGATGTCTGCGAACCGCAGTGTCCCAATGACGCAATCTCGATGGGTGAGTCGATTTACCTGATTAACCCTGGCGCCTGCACGGAGTGCGTTGGGCATCACGATGAGCCGCAATGCAAGGTCGTGTGCCCGGTGGATTGCATTGAGCTACATCCGGACTGGAAAGAGGGTCAGGACGCACTCATGGCCAAATACCATCAGCTCACCAGTCAATCTTAGAATCAGGATGTACCTTCACTAACCGGCATGTGCGACCTGTGACATGACCAAACCAGACCGCGGCCAGATCACCCTCATCGACCACTGCGACCTGACGCACACCAATCATTGCCTGACGCAACATGCTGTCGTCATCTTCGATGACATCCAGCGGGATATCCATACGGAGCATGCCAGCTGCGCGCAATACTAAATACCCCATCTTGATATCGGTCGTCACCCCGGATAAAACACTACAGCTCTGTGAGTTAAGCCAGTGGCCGTTCTCGTCCACGATAAGCCAGCGATGGTGATAGAGCGAAGCTTGTGAATGCGTCGAAGGCGCACAACCCGCAACAGGGCAAGGATTAACAGTTGTCATTTTTTTTGTAATTTCTGATTCGGTGGACTCGCGCTATTGCGAGGCTCGGGAGACGGAGAAATAAGTTGATCTTTAAGCGCACGCCCAATTGGATCATGATCGAGCGCAGCCCATTGAATCGAAATCTCTGGCTGGCTAGCGGACCCGGTCACACGCAGAGGTATCGATAAAGAGCGCACCTGAATCGTGACGCGTTTTGTTGTCAGACTTTGCTGCCCTGCCAAACGCAGCAAGACCGGCACGTCGATCGTATCATCGTGTAAATTAATTTGACCTGGCGCTGACTGTTGAACAGACCATCCGGAAGAGAGCATTTTTAAACGCGAAACAGACGCAACACTTTGATCGAATCTCAGGTCAAATTCGACCGTGTCAAATAAGGTGCGCAGCGAGCGATCAAGCACAAATTTTCCAGCTGAATTATCCCTCGCAACAACCGCGCGCATCGCATCGAGTCCCGAGCCTAAATCAATGCCGATAAGGCTTGCATTGTTCAGGCGCATCTGTAACGTGCCCGAAAGTGATTGCTTCTGCTGTTGCAACTTACCCGCAGCGAGTCTGAGGCGAAAATTGATCGCAGCATTTCCATCCAGAATACTTTCAATCTCAAAACCAGCGAGCAAAGTTGCAAGCGAGAAATTGTCCATCTTGCCAACAATATGTATCGGTAGCGAACGATCCTGAGCTGCGTCCATCTGAATCGAGAGGCTACCATTGACAGCCGTGGAGTGAAGTGTTTTGGCAACAGGGGCCTGGATCGTCTGGACGTCACCCTGTAAGGCTTTCATGGTCAGGGAACTTACAAAGGGTTCGACTTCAATAGGCGTATTGAAGGCAAATTTAAAAACTTGCGACTCGCGTTTAATCGCCACGTCAAGACTTGAACGCTCGAATAAAAGCTTGTTACGGTTACCCTGCAAACCATCGAGTGCAATACGCGCATCAATCGCTGGAGAACCATCCATCCTGAGTCTTGAGCTCAGTCCTTCTGCCTGTGCTGAAGAATTTGAAATATCGAACAGTGGTGCATCAGCAGAATATTCAAATGGCGCCCCACCACGCAAGCCTTTGGCACGCAAGGAAAACCGCTCAAGTCTGAGGCCTCCGAGAGCTGGCTCAATCCTCATGAGTGATGATGCGACAGTCAGGTCAACTTTTTTAAATACCTCTTCGAACCAAATGTTTTCTGGTAAATCACCTTTAAATGAAGCATTGAGATTTTTGGCAGAGAGTTCTCTTGAGGCAAGATCAACATGCAATACCGCTTGAGCATTGAGTTTTGCTTGTGCTTGTGAGTCTGCATGCTGGATGCGTGCATTGAGCTCAGCCTTGAATGGTTTGCCTTTTGTAATACGACCAAACTCAAGAGAGGCGTCATTCAATTTCCAGGTCGCTTTCCTAGAGGCATTCAAAACGATGAATTCGGATTTTTTTATCAGAATCTCAGCGATATCAATCGAGATATCATCCATCAATAAACCGATATCACTCGTCTGTGTCGCCGATGCGGGCTTTTGTCCCCAGCCAAGTAAATCTTCTAATAAAAAATGACCGAGCTGTGCACGCTGCACCTGAGCTTTTAGCCCTTCAAGCGAGATTTCCTCTATAACCAGGTGATTGTTGAGCAAAGGCAGGATGGCAATGGTTGCTCGCAGGTCCTCGACTGAAGCGAAGATATCCTGGCTCGCTTTTTCAGACAAGGAGACTTGCCTGGCCTGAATCGCTATATCCGGAAAAAAAACAATCTTTAGATCACCTTGAATGGTTAATTGGCGATCAAGTCTTTGTTGCACAAACACCTGCAATGCATTTTTATATGAATTGGGATCAAACGACCACAAGAATGCGGCAAGCCCGCAAACCGCCATGACGATAAGCGCAATGACGGTCACAAAAATTTGTCTGATCCAGAATTTCACTATGCGGTCTTAACTTTCCTGATACAAACAATATTGTAGTGGCTTGCACTCAATTTATGCCTAAAGATTTGCTGCTGTGCCAAGGTTTGTTATGCTCGAAAATATTATTAATGAATAGGTCTTAACATGAAAATCAATCATCTCGACCACCTGGTCCTGACTGTTGCAAACCTTGAAAAAACTTGCGATTTTTATGGTCGCATCCTTGGCTTTGAGGTCATTACCTTTCAGGGAGATCGTAAGGCGCTGAGATTTGGCCAGCAAAAAATCAATCTGCACGAGGTTGGCAAAGAATTTGATCCAAAGGCGTCTACACCCACTGCGGGCTCCGGTGATCTGTGTTTTATTGCGGTCACCCCAGTCGATCAGATCGTTGAAGAACTGCGTGCTGCCAAGGTGCACATAGAACTCGGTCCGGTTGAACGCACCGGTGCTGTTGGAAAGATTCGTTCCGTCTATATCCGCGATCCCGATATGAATCTGCTTGAACTCTCGAATTATCTGGAGTGAAATGAGCTAGGGTTTTCCCTGTAATGAATTTGAATTTATCGCCGCACAACAAAAGACGGACTACATTTTTTTAAAAGACTAGAACCATATTCATGCGGCACAAGATACGATAAGCTAATCGATTGAGAATGACTGATCTTTCAGATGACTGGGTTAGTCGAATACTTTAATAGAAGCGTCGCAAAGTGACGCACCGATTGGTCAAAGCGACCAGAAAACGCCAGGAGACAATATGCGTAACAAAACAAATACAACACCTGTAGTGAGCTCACGCCGTAAATTAATGCAAGGTATGGGCGCAGCCGCAGGTATGGCGACATTCGGTATGCCCGCCATTTCACTGGCGCAAGATAAGCCAATCAAAATCGGGATGCCCACAATCCTTTCCGGTCGAGTTGCGACGCTGGGTATTTCTTCAAAAAACGCAGTGCTCATGGAAGTCGACAAATTCAATGCAGCCGGTGGACTCAATGGCCGCAAAATTGAAATGGTGATACGTGACTCCAAAGGCGCCCCCCAGGAGGCCGCTCGTGTCGCCCGGGAACTGGTGACGGGTGACGGTTGCGAAATCCTGATTGATGGCGAAGCCTCCTCAGGCGCGTTTGCCGTCCACGAAGTCGCACGCGATCTGGGCGTACTCTGTATGCATACTTGCTCAGAAACTTCGTCACTGACAGCGGATCCAAAACTTCGTATCCCGAATGCGTTTCGTGTCGCGCGTCAGGGCATTCATGATGCGGTCGTAGGCGGCTCGTATGGTGCTGGCGTCGCGCGCGCCAAAAAACTGACACGCTGGATGACTATCTCGCCTGACTACGCGTATGGTCGCGACACAACCGCCGAATACATGGAATACCTCAAGCACTTCAATAAGGACATCGAAGTGATTGGTGAGGTCTGGCCAAAACTATTCCAGCCCGATTACAGCGAATCTATTACACGTCTGCTGCAAGGCAAACCACAAGCGATCTACTCCTGCCTCTGGGGCGGTGACTTGGTTTCTTTCATCGATCAGGCCAATATTTATGCATTGTTCAAAGACCGCCAGTTCATGTCGGTCGCGCTGGCTGACTACACCGTGCTGACTGCGGTCAAGAATGTTCCCCAGAACGTTCACTCGGGTAACCGCTACCTGAAAAGCTTCCCCAAGACCGCTGCGAATGCAGAATGGGGCGATGCCTATTTTGCCAAGTACAAAGAGCTGCCGACCAACTGGGCGTGGCAAAACGCTGCTTGTATATCGTTTCTCACAACCGCGATGAAGAAAACCAACAGTGCTGACGGTAAAAAATTAGCCGAAGTGCTCAAAGGAATGACCATCGACTCACCCTTTGGCACAAACGGCAAACTGACTCTGCGTGCAGAAGATCAGACTCTGGTTGATTACGCGGATGGGTGGGGCGAGCTGACCAATAAAGAGCCCTACATGGCTAATCCGATTCCTGGCGATTGGAAACAAATCTTCGAACTCGAACTCGAGTGGAAGAAGCGCAAGGGCTGGGCATAAGACCGAAGATCCGACCTTTTGACCGGGACGTATTGCGTTCAATTTCGCACAAGTCCCGATGCTATCTGACACGCTGCAGCGCGACACTGTTTTCGCGCTGCAGCGGTCTTCGTTTTACCTGCTTTACCGCAATATTCGGAGATCTCCTTGGATTCCAACGCACTATTTAATTGCCTGTCAGATTTGTCTTGCATCGTTACACAGACAAGTACTGGCCTCATTTCCGGGGCGCTGCTATTTCTCGTTGCGGCAGGTCTGACTTTGATCTTTGGCGTCCTGGGCGTCATCAATTTCGGTCATGGTTCACTGTATATGCTGGGTGCGTATGTAGGCCTGTCCGCATACCGCTTTACAGACAGCTTCACGATAGCTACGATCGCCGCATCAATTGGGGTTGGTTTGTTTGGCTTAGTGTTCGAGCGTCTGATCATGCGCCGCGTCTATAACGCAGACGTCTTGATGCAACTGCTGGTTTGTTATGCACTGATTCTGATTCTCGATGATGCAGTCAAAATCATCTGGGGTGCGGAATTCCAGTCGATGGGTATGCCCGAATATTTCCAGGCTCCTCCGCTCTTTATAGGTGGCGGCATTGTGCCGGTGTTTTATTTATTCCTGATTATCGCTGCCTTTCTCATTGCCCTGGTTCTCTGGTACGTGCTGACACGCACTCACATCGGCAAGGTCGTGCGCGCCGCCGCTCACAACCCGACAATGACCTCTGTCCTGGGACTTAATACAAACTGGATCTACGCAGGCGTGTTCGCCTTTGGAGGTGCACTCGCAGGTCTGGCTGGCGCACTGGCTGCCCCGGTGCGCTCGATGTCCCCAGGTATGGGCTTCTCAATCCTGATCGAGTCCTTCATCGTCACGGTCATTGGCGGGATGGGCTCTGTCAGCGGCGCCTTAGTGGGGGCTTTGTTGATCGGCCTGGTGCGCTCCTTTGGTTCGATAGGCTTTCCCTTGTTTGTCGAAGGCATCATGTTTATCGCCATGGCCTTGATTCTGGTGCTCAAACCTAGTGGCCTGCTCGGTAAGGAGCCACGTCCATGAAAAATATTTCCTTCAAAAAAGAACTGCTAATCGCGGCCCTGTGTCTAGCGATTCTGATCGCGATTCCTTTTTTCACCTCCTCGCGCGTCACTCTTGATTTTGTGATTCGTCTGGCGTCTTACGGGATTTTCGCAACATCTCTCAATATCCTGGTCGGCTATGGTGGCATGGTGTCCTTTGGCCATGCTCTGTTTTTTGGCGGCGGCGCTTATGCCTTTGGTCTGCTGATGCAGAAATCTGGTACCTCCATACCTGTCGCAATGCTTGGTGCGATTCTTTTTTGTGCAGCGATTGGTTTAGTTGTGGGTGCGATCTGCGTTCGCCTGAAGGAAATTTATTTCTCCTTTCTGACGCTCGCATTCCAGATGTTGTTCTACAGCATTATTGTTACCTGGAGCGCGCTCACAGGTGGAGACCAAGGACTCACGGGCGGTATCCCGCGTACACCCTTCTGGGGCATCAATCTTGGCGACACAACACATATGTATTGGTTCGCAAGCGTGGTCGGCATCCTCTGCCTGCTTTTAATGCGCTACATCCTCCAGTCTCCTTTCGGCTATACCTTGAGGATGGTTCGCGATAACGCCGATCGCGCGCGTTTTCTTGGCGTCGATGTCTGGCGCGTCAAGTTATACGCTTTTATCCTGTCAGCCTGCTTTGCAGGAGTCAGTGGCGTAATCATGGCGATCTTTGTCTCGGGTGCGTTCCCAGACTTTACCTACTGGACTATGTCTGGCGAAGCCGTCTTCATGATCATGATGGGTGGCCTCAATGCATTCATCGGACCAGTGGTCGGTGCAGCGTTACTGATGCTTTTTAACGATGTGATTAGTCGCAACACTGAATATCACGGACTTGCCTTGGGCATTATCGTTTTGATTTTCGCTCTAGGCTTTAAGAAAGGCATTACCGATTTCATCCAGCAGGCCTATCGCCTTGTAACCAAAAAAGGAGTTCAGTCATGACCCAACCCTTTATCAGTGTCGTGACCGGTGGTGCAAGCGGCATTGGCGCGGCATGCGTCAGACACTTGGCGAAACGCGGCGACACTGTCATTTTGCTCGATCTGCCAGGCACCTGGGATGATGCAAAACTACAAAAACTTGGCGCGGTTGCTGGTTACGCGTGTGATGTCACCGACGAGAAAGCTGTCCGCGATGTCGCAGCATTGATTGAAAAGAATCATGGGCCCGTGTCAGGTCTGGTCAATAGCGCCGGAATCCTCCAGCATAAACTGCCCCCTGAGCAATTGACCATGAAAGAATGGGACAAGGTCATTGAAGTCGACCAGCGCGGCACCTATCTGGCCTGTGCAGTGTTTGGCGCTCGCATGGCTGAACTTGGCTCAGGTGCGATCGTCAATATCGCCTCTGTCACGGGCTGGCGTTCAGTCCCCCTGCACGCCTATGCTCCAGCCAAGGCTGCTGTGATTTCAATCACCGCTTGTCTAGCTGCAGAATGGGGACGCTCGGGGGTTCGCGTCAATGCGATTTCACCAGGCTACACCATCACCGAAGCGCTGCAGGCGGCCATAGATCGTGGCGACCGCGATCCTGAGGAGTTAACCATGCAGGCTGCAATGGGGCGCATGGTCACTCCCGACGAAGTCGCGGACTCAGCCGGATTCCTGCTCTCTAAAGCTGCCTCGGCGATCACAGGCATTAATCTGCCTGTCGATGCGGGTTGGCTAGCAGGTGCAAACTGGACGACCTATGGCGGCCTGCCCCCGTCCAGACAACTCAAACCGGGCGGAGTGCATTAATGCTCAAAATAGAACACCTATGTAAGTCTTTTGGCGGTGTCGTTGCCACCTCAGATGTGTCTATTCATTTTCCAAAAGACTCACTGCATGCAGTGATTGGTCCAAACGGCGCTGGAAAAACGACCTTTTTCAACCTCATCTCTGGCGCATTAACACCCGATTCAGGTCGCATCATCCTCGATGGCGAAGATATCGTAGGCAAATCAAGCCAGACGATCGTACAAAAGGGTATTGGGCGCGCGTTTCAAGTCGCTAAACTTTTTAAAACACTCACTGTAGAAGAATCGCTGCGCGCTGCGCTGATGTCGCCACTGGGCAAATCGAGTCAGCTACACGGTCGTTTTCCTCTCTCGCAAACGCGCGACCGCGCGTATGAAGTGATGGAACAATTAGGCTTGGATAATAAAGCGGCTGTAATCAGCGGCAATCTTTCGCATGGCGATCAGAAACTGCTGGACATGGCGCTTGCGCTAGTCCTTAAACCAAAGGTGCTTTTGCTTGATGAGCCTGTCGCTGGCATGGGACCAGAAGAGCGTGAGCAAATGATCGAGACGGTGTATGCGTTGTGGAAAAAAGGCGGATTAACGCTTGTGCTGATCGAGCACGACATGGAAATTGTTTTCCGGATCTCGCAAAACATCCATGTGCTTTCCTATGGCAAGCTTTTAGCTGAAGGTAATCCAGAGCAGATTCGCAATAACCCCGCAGTCATCGAAGCGTATCTGGGAACGCCGCAGGAGGCGCATCTATGAGCCAGACCGTCTTGCACGTGAACAAAATAAATGTTTTTTACGGCAGCAGCCAGGTTCTTTTTGATATGTCCCTGGAGGTCAAGCAAGGTGAAACACTCGCCCTGCTTGGTCGCAATGGTGCTGGTAAAAGCACCACCATGAAAACGATCGCAGGTGTACTCACACCTAAACGTGGCGACATCCAATTCAAGAGTCAAACAATCAATGGTCGTCCAGCGCATTTGATCTCTCGCGCGGGCATCAGCTTTGTGCCTGAAGACCGGCAAATTTTCCCTGATCTGAGTGTCGAGGATAATCTGACAATTGCCATCAAAAACAGTGCGGACGGCCAAAAGCCCTGGAGTCTTGAACGCGTCTATGACATGCTGCCATTACTGGCTCCACTGAAAAATCGGCTTGGTGGTCAGTTATCAGGTGGCGAGCAGCAAATGCTGACCGTCGGTCGCGCACTGATGGGTAACCCAGACGTTCTGCTACTCGATGAGCCAAGCGAAGGCTTGGCCCCCATCATGGTCCAGAAAATCGGCGACTTGATCAATACCTTGCGTAAAGTCGGCACGACTATTGTGCTGGCTGAACAAAATCTGCACTTTTGCCTGGGGCTTGCCGATCGTGCTGTTGTCATCGACAAAGGAGTCGATGTGTTTTGCGGCACCATCTCCGAGCTCAATGCAAATGATGAAGTTAAACAACGCTATCTCTCCGTTTGACCGATGCCAGACAAAGACAAAGCAGGTGTTTTCTTTTTCGTCGTAGGTCCGAGTGGCGCAGGAAAAGATAGTCTGATTGATGGTGCGCGCAAAGTCTTAGCGAAGGAGCAGTTTGTTTTTGCACGTCGCACTATCACACGTCCTCACGGCTCGCCTGGCGAGGAGCATGAGGCGTGCACGGAAACGGAATTCCAGGCGCGCGACGCTCAGAACGGTTTTCTGATCACCTGGAGCGCGCACGGACTGCGCTACGGTTTGCCTTCGTCCTTGCTGGAGACAATGGCGCTGGGACAACACATTATTGCCAATGGCTCTCGCGCAATGGTGACGGCGTTACGCGAAAAAATTCCCTCCCTGGTTGTCATTGAAGTCAATGCACCCAAAGAGCTACTGGAAAAAAGACTCGCCGCACGTGGTCGCGAAACATCCGAAGACGTCTCCCGCAGGCTGAATCGAACTGTGGTGGCTTACCCCGAAAGCCAGCTCGTGTTGAGAGTGATGAACGATGGTACGCTCGCCGATGGCATCGATAAATTTATCAATGCCATCGAACGGCAACTCAACTCTTAGTTGCCATAACCGTCGGCAACAACCACTTCAACCAGATTAGGCACACCACTTGCGATCGCGGCCTTGAGCGTTTGGGTCAGTTTCGAAGGCTCGGTAATACGCACGGCATTCATCCCGAGTCCTTGGGCCACGCCAACAAAATCGATCGCAGGATCATTCATATCCATCGCCACAAACTGGTCAGTACCGCGCATGGCCTGCAAGCGCTCTTTGATGATGCGGTAGCTGCGATTATTGATGATCACATAAGTAATGGGCAATTTGAAATGCGCAGCGGTCCAGAGTGCCTGGATACCATACATGGAGCTTCCATCACCGATGGTTGCGACGACCGGACGCTCAGGCTGAGCAAGACTCACCCCCACCGCACCGGGCATCCCAAAGCCCAAGCCACCACTGGCCAAACCATAATAGGCCTGTGGATTATCGGCTGGGAGCATGGCACCGATCGCAGGTGCGGCTGTTAATGTTTCGTCAACAACGATGACGTCTTTTGGTAAAACATCAACCAGCTGCTTGACCAGATAGCGCTGGTCAATCGGCATCGCCGCAGCGCTTGCCTCAACGTCCTGACGGACCTTTGCACAACTCGCAGTCCAATTACGCGTCGCAAGATCTGCGAGCCGCAGACGGGCTTGCTCGGCGTATTGTTGACTGCGCATCGAACGTAAGATCGGCAACAGCGCCAGTAGCGTTTCTTTAACATTCGCTCTCATCGCATATTCTGTGGAATAGTTTTTACCCAGTTCCCAATCGCGCTCCGAAAGATGTATGACTGGAAGCTCTGGTGGCAATGGCTCCACATCGCTTTTGGGTGACATACGTAACAAATCCGCACCCAGGCACAGCATCAAATCATAGGCCTCAAGTGTCTGGCGCACGCGTTTTTGATTACGGGTTAAATCACCCATGCATGTCGGGTGTGTATTGGGATAGCGCGAGTTATAAGGGACTGACTCCTGATAGACCGCAGCACCCAATAACTCGGCTAATTCACAGGCCTCTGGAAACACATCCTGATTGGCGATTTCACGGCCAGCAATCATCACAGGTTTTTTAGCCAGCAATAAACGCTCGGCCAGTTGCTTGAGCGTTACGTCACTCGGGCGTACGTCACTATCGACACGGGTAGGAAAACCAAAATCGATTTCTGCTTCTTCGTCCAGCACCGACCCAGGCAGACTGATAAACACCGGACCTGTCGGAGCGGTCATCGCAATCTTGGCAGCACGACGAATGACGCGTGGCAGATCTTCAATTCGTGTCACCTCGAACGACCATTTCACAAGCGGCGCGGCGATTGGCACCAGATCGTCATACAGGAGAGGCTCTTGCAGGCCATAGCCCACCTCGTACTGACCTGCGGTGATGATGATCGGTGAGCCTGAAAACTTTGCGCTATAAATGGCACCCATGGCGTGACCTAGGCCTGGCGCACAATGCAAATTGCAAGCAGTCAATTTGCCAGAGGCACGTGCAAAACCATCGGCCATCCCGACTACGATTGACTCCTGCAAACCCAGTACATAGGTGAGCTCGGGAAACTGTGGGACCGCCTCCATGATGGCAAGCTCTGTCGTTCCAGGATTGCCAAACATGTGCGTGACGCCTTCGTCCAGCAACAGTTTGATGAAAGCCTGCCGGCCGGTCATTTTTTCAATAGCCATGATCTTAGAATCCCGCTAGTTTTTTCATTTGCTCAACATCGACGCCCAGTTTTTGAGCGGAGATCAGCATATCTTGCCAAGTGTTGTCATCGACAGGTACGCCCTGAGCGAGTCTTTTAGCGCGTGTCTCACGCTCAGGCTCACCCGCAATGCGAACATAATCGTTGCCAGGCGCTGCAGGTGATGCTTTGACCCAATCGATGAACGCTTTCATTTCAGAATTAAAGATTGCGCCGTCTGCGAGCTTTTCAGGGTCGATGATGATGGTCAGCATGCCATTGAGGATGCGACGTTTACCATCAGCGGGACTTGAGGTAGTCAAGCCACCTGCCAAGGCACCGCCTAGTAATTCACAAACGAGCGACAAACCAAAGCCCTTGTGCTCGCCAAAAGTACGCAGTGCACCATAGGGTTCTTTGACACCATAAATCGGATCCGTCGTTGGACGCCCCTGATCGTCAATCAACTGACCAGGTGGCAGCTGCTCACGCTTGTTATGTGCTACGCGTGTTTTACCTTGTGCGATCACGCTCGTCGCAAAATCCAGCAATATCGGCGCCTGGCCTTCTACTGGAATACCAACAGTGAAAGGGTTCGTGCCAAAGCGCGCATCTCCGCCGCCATGAGGCGCCACGATCGGACGCGAGAAGGCATTTACAAAATGAATGGAGATCATGTTTTGTGCGACAGCCATTTCAGCCCAGGCCCCAATACGGCACAAGTGATGAGAGTTACCCAAGGCGACAACGCAACTTCCGTACTCCTTGGCGCGCTCAATACCCAGTTCCATCGTTTCATGGCCGATGACCTGACCAAAACCCGCCTGACCATCCAGACTAAGCATCGCACCACTATCCATGCGCGTCACGATATGTGCGTTGGCCTTGAGTCCACCCTCAAGAAAGGCTTCGGTATAACGCGGCAACATGCCCACTCCATGGGAATCATGGCCGGTCAGGTTCGCCTGAATCAGGTTCTCTGTGACGAGTTCGATTTCTTTGTCTGAACTACCATAGCCCTTAACCAAATGACGAACAGCCGCGCGTAAATGCTCAACTTCAATATGGTGCATCTGTGCCATACGTGTCTCCGTAATTATTTTTTTAATTTTGACACAATCACGGGGTGAGATGACTTAGTTCAAGGCAAAGGAATGGAAAAAATCGCTTTAATTGTGAGTGAGTCGGTGTTTTGCGTCAGACCTTTACCAATACCCGCCTGAAAGGCGAAGGGTTTGCCTTCCCAATACATCATCAGAAAAGCAGCTTGACCGGTCTCCTGATAATTAAACGACTGGTTCAGGGCTCCGATATCAGAGTAATACTCAACCCCTAAAGCCAGCTCAGAAGTAACCTCTCGCGAGACACGGGCGGCTAGTGAGAAATTTGGACTGGTGCTCTGATAAGGCTGAGAGAGCTGGTACCCAAAAATTGGATTGACCGAGACCAGCCATTTATCAATATGCTTACCGATGATGAAACGTGCCTCTGCAGCGTAGCGTGACTGCTCATACTGATACAACTGATTGCCGACTTCGAGATTAACCCCCGCAAAAAAATCATAGCCGTCTTTTTCAAGAATCGGCAGCCATTTCAGGCGGGCTTTATAGCCAGCGTACTCCCAATTACCGCCATTAAATACGGTGTTCAAATAAAGACCCGCCTCCAAGCCATGTCCCAAACCGTACGCCAGTTCAGGTGTGAGCCTGGTATTGCCGGCATTCATGACCTCGCCGCGATAACTCGGCGATTTGATGCCGTTAGGCGTGGTGTTGACGTGCAGCTCCAGGCTGTACTCACCTTTCTCGTTAATTTCGTCGTCGTAGACCTGGATTTCATCTTGCAAAACAGCATGGCTCACGGGAATAACCGTCAGCAAACCTAATGCAAAAAATAATTTTGAAAGAAAGCGTTTCACGATTTGATGGAGCCTGAATTAAGCTCGCAGCTAACCAATGGCATTGCTCATTGCCTGTGCGAGCTCAGACATTGTATGTTGTTCCAGATTCTGCATCACGCCTAATAAATGCTGAACCGTTGCAGGATTAAGGTCAGCAGCATTTTGCTTAAATTTGCGAATGAAATCCTCATCTGAGGCTGGATTTTCAGGCTCACCGTTGGGTAGTGGCACATCAATCTCAAAAGCTGAGCCATTTTTAGTCCGGATAGCCAAAGCTGCACCACGCTCTTGCGGATAGGCTTTTTCCCAGCGCTCACTCGTCCCGGAAGTAATACGGGTAGCGAGATCACGAATTTCCTGATTTGCCACCGTTTCAGAGGTGTAACGATGCTCACCTGCATCTCCGCAGTAAGCGGCCATCGCGCTTGAAAAAGACAAACTGAATTTTGCCCCCTCAGGCGAGTCGGGTAACTCCGTTGAACCGCAAAAACTAACCGCGACGGGATAAGTGGTGATATTGACCGTGTCCAGATCCTGAAATTTCAACTGTTTGTCACGCATCACTGAAAGCAGGCCGTCAATTGTCGGATGAATGTGGCGACAGGCTGCGTGGAATTTTATGTATTGTCCCAGGATATAAAAATCTGAACCCAAGCCGTCAAATAAATGCTCCGTGTCTACGCTGTCAGCCATTGCTTTGAACAATCCCTTTTCACCCTCAAGCGCTTTCATTGGACCTTTAGCACCTCGCAGGGCGAGCTCCACAGACATCACGCCCGCCATCGCTGCTTTACCGGGATGTATAGGCTTGACCATCGCCCCATCGTTGAGGATTTCGAGCAAACCGGCACCTTGCAGCGCAGCGATTCCTAACGCATTCGCCATTTGCTCTTTATTAAGCCCAGCCATCACGCCACAGGCCGTGGCCGCTCCCAGCACACCAATCGTGCCGGTCGTATGAAAGCCTCGCCCCAAGTGTGAAGGGTTCATCGCTTTGGAAATACGATTAACAATTTCATAGCCCATGGTCATCGCGAGCAGGAATCTTTTCCCATCGAGATTTTTAGCCTCGCCGAAAGCCAAGGCGGCCGGAATCACAGCTACCCCCGCGTGCACGCCGCCATAGCGGTAACCATCATCCATATCCAGGGCATGACTGCTCACACCATTGGCGAGTGCCGCATGTATCGCGGGGACTTTTTTATTCGAACCGAATAAGGTAGCCTGCTGGACACCTTCGAGACTCGCCATATAACCAATCATCATTTGCGGGAAATCCATTTTCAGACCCGCAAGCGTCACGCCCATCAGATCAATCGTCAGCATTTTTGTTTTATGAATCACCGCGGGTGGAAGGTCTTCATATTTCATGCTGCAAAAATATTCAGCAAATTTCTCGAGGATTGATTGCATAGGGAGTCTCTTTTAAGCGATTATTTAATCAGTTCTTTAACGATTCAATTTTTGATTTGAATTTTGCTGTGTATTTTGAATGACATCTTGCTTCAGATCACACCCTGAGTCTTGAGCGCCTCGAGCTCCGAGTCCTTCAACCCGAGCCAGTCACCATAGACTTGCCGATTGTGCTGTCCGAGTTTGGGACTGGAGACTGTTTTCACGCGATCAGCTCCATGAATGATGATCGGACTGGCAGGCAACACCACACGTCCTAGTTCCTCATCATCAAACCACTCAAGAGCGCCACGTGCATGCATGTGCGGATCGTTCATGACCTCGGGCAAACTGCGCACGGGTGCGGCAGGAAAACCATGCTTGCTGCTTAAAGCAAACAGCTCAGCGCGTGTAATGGTGCGTGTCCAGTCCTCGACAAAGCGGTCCGTGCCTACCATGTCGGCCACCCGCGCTTTGTTTGTAGCAAATCTTTCGTCGTTCACTAAATCCTCGCGTCCCATTGCGGCGAGAATATTTTGCCAATGACGCTCTGTCGCGCAGACGATCGCGATATGGCCATCCGAGGCTTCGTAAACGCTATAAGGTGCAAGCGCCAGGCCGCCATGACGATTACCAACACGCGGCGGGATGACGCCCTCATTCCGGTATAGGAGACCGATATTGGAAGCAAGAGTTGGGTAGGCTGTCTCTTGCATCGAGACCTCAACCAGGCGACCTTGATGCGTGCGGGTTCTCTCGAACAAGGCGGTTATGATTCCAGCATAAAGATGCACGCCGCTTAAAAAATCAACTAACGATGCACCCGAGCGCATCGGTGGACCATCTGCAGCACCCGTCACGCTCATAATGCCCGAGGAGGCCTGTATCGTGACATCCATCGCCAGGTTATCGCGATCCGGACCCGAGAGGCCATAGCCTGTGCCAGTGCCGTAGATCAGTTTGGGGTTGAGCTTGTGCAACACCTCCCAGCCCAGGCCAAGCCGATCCATCACGCCAGGCGCAAAATTTTCAACCAGAATATCTGCGCGACCGATCAACTCTTTAAACATCTCCTTGCCACGCGGCGATTTCAAATTAAGCGTGATGCCTTTCTTATTAACGTTGAGCATTGCCATTGGCAAGGATGCGCCACCGCTGACTTTTGCTCGTATACGGGTCGGCTCACCAAGCACGGGTTCAATCTTGATGACCTCAGCGCCAGCTTTTGCCATCAAAAAAGTTGCATATGGACCCTGATAAATCTGCGTCAGATCAATCACAGTCACACCGGCAAGCGGCATATTATCGGTCTGTGCAACAGTAGCGCTAGTTGTCGTGCTGGTCATCAGAAATCTCTCCGTGCGCTGCGCTTATCGAATACCTTTGAGGATTTTTTTGGCAATCGACATGCGATGCACCTCCGATGGCCCCTCATACACGCGCATTACTCTCACGCGTTGCGCCATCAAATGCAAGGGCAACTCCTTGGTCACGCCCATTGCACCGAAAGTCTGCATCGCGTGATCGATCACCTCACTGGCCATTTCAGTGGCATAGACTTTAATCATAGAAGCCTCGGTACGGATATCCATACCCAGATCCTGTTTCCTGGCCGCATCGAGCACCATCAATCTGCAGGCATGCATTTTCATTGCGGCATCAGCGATCCACCACTGAATCGCCTGGCGATCAGAAAGCAGCATACCGAAAGTCTTGCGTTGCTTGGCATGCGAGCCCATCATCTCGAGCGCGCGACGACACATACCTAAACACCACGCACCCATTTGCAGACGACGAATATTGAGTCGTAACTGCATTGGCGCAAAGCCCTCGCCGATATTACCCAGCAGATTGCCGGCAGGTATGCGGCAATCTTCAAAAGCGATTTCATAAGTACGATGACCTGCAAGCATTGGGATTTCGCGCAAGACATTAAAACCGGGGGTGCCACGATCAACTAGAAATGCAGAGATGCCTTCGTGACCTTTACCGCCACCGACGCGTGCCATCACAACCGTGAAGTCGGCCGAGGACATGCGGCTAACCCAGATTTTGCGACCGTTAATGACCCATTCGTCACCCTCTTTTTCAGCTCGCGTAATCATGCCCGAAGGATCACCACCAGCATTAGGCTCGGAAATCGCAATCGCTGATTTAGCTGTACCCGCTGCGTAGGGTTCGAGATATTTCTTTTTCTGCTCTTCGTTAGCTGTCGCCATCAGCATATGCAGATTGGGTGAGTCAGGCGGAAAAGTAAAGGGTGTGATTGTGCGGCCAATCTCCTCGTTCAACGCCACCAGGGTCACGGCCGACAACCCTGCGCCGCCGAGTTCCTCTGGTGCATCCAGCGCCCACAGTCCAAGCTCTTTACATTTTGCATTGAGCGCAGCTTCTTCGTCTTTTGTGAGCGCGAGATGCTGCCCTTTGATTTCACGCTCAAGCACCGCTTGCTCGAGCGGCATTAATTCCTGGTCAACAAATTTAGCTACCAGGTCAACAATCATGCGGGACTCTTCGTCCATACCATCTATCGCGTTTTGCATGTCCACAGTCTTTTCTGCCTTATGAATCTGAGTTGATTAACTACCCTTGAATACTGCCGGACGCTTGTCACGGAAAGCTGTGACCGCTTCTTTATGATCATCGGTCGAGTACATCGCCGCCATGTGAGAAGAGGCCATCTCCAGATGCGTGCGCAAGTCCATTGAGGCACTCTGACGGGCTGCGCGTTTCATCATCCTGACAGCCAGTTGTGGCTGTGCGCTGATCTGAGCGGCCATTTCGTAGGCGCTCGCCATCAGTTGATCATCCTCGACCACTTTATTTACGATACCCAGCCTCTCAGCCTCTTCGGCCTCAACCCAGCGCGCAGTCCAGAAAAGCTCAAGCGCCTTGGGTAAGCCAACAAGTCTGGGCAAATACCAGGTGCCACCATCGCCTGCGAACAAACCTACTTTGACATAGGTTTCTGCAAACTTGGCGCTACGCGCTGCAATCCTGATATCGCCCATCAGCGCCATATCCATACCCGCGCCTGTTGCCACACCATTGACTGCGACAATCACGGGCTTATCCATCCGCTCTAGCGTCAAAGGAATGCGGTGCACTTGCTCTGCAAGAAACAGCTTGCGACTATAGGCGCTGTCTTCGGTACGGTTTTTCATATTGCCGACATCGCCGCCCGAACAAAAGCCCTTACCCGTGCCGGTGAGGATCACCACATTCACATCCTCACGCGCCTGGGACTCCTCCAGTGCCTCAGCCCAGGCCTTCAACATTTCGCTCGTAAAGGCGTTGTATTTTTCCGGGCGATTCAAGCGTATGGTCGCGATTTTGTCGTGAACTTCGTAGACCAGCTGATCAGTCATTATTTCTCCGATTTTTTAATTTTCCGTGCGTGCTCGTGAGCACCGCTATGTGTGTCTATTCTAGCGAATGGCGACCAAAGGATTGCTTTATATTAATGGGCTTACTCAGCGTGCTTAATGCCACGTGCTTTGGCAAGTTTGACCCACATATCCAACTCCCGATCGACATAGGCTGCAAACTCTTTGACGGTCATATCTGAAGGCGAGGACGCTTCTTTTGCGAAGACTTCACGCATTTTCGGCATTGCAGATACCTCACGAATCGCCTTGTTGAGGGCTTGAGCCAGGCTGACAGGCATATTTGCAGGGGCATAGACACCAAACCAGACATCGACCTCATAACCCGGCAAGTCAAGCGCTACAGTTGGTAAATCCGGAAAAAACGACGAAGGCGCGGCAGAGGTCGCGGCAATCGCTCTGATTTGTTTACCCTTTAGCGCTCCGCCAATCGATGCTGGTGCTGTAATCATGGCATCAATCCGGCCACCGATCATATCGGTCAGCACCCCTGTAATGCCTTTATAGGGGACATGATTCATGTTGATACCCGCCATAGAGTTGAACAACTCGGCAGCCATCTGCCCGATCGAGCCTATCCCAGCCGAACCGTAATTGATTGGACCATTCTTGCTGGCTGCGATCAGTTCTTTGACGTTTTGATAAGGCGTCTGATTACTAACCACTAGCAGCATTGTTCCCTGTGCAACCATGGCCACAGGTGTGAAGGATTGACGCGGATCAAAGGGCAGTTTTTCCTCGACTGCTGCGCGCGTCACAAAGGAATTAGAACTGAACAGCAGTGTCGCACCATCTGGTTTTGCACGTGCAACCTCAGCCGAGCCAATAATCCCACCCGCACCGGGTTTGTTTTCAACGATGACGGTAATCCCAAGTTTGATTGAGAGTTGCTCGCTCAGCGCACGTGCAAAGACATCATTACTTGCGCCTGGCGTGAATGGGACGATCATACGAATGACTGAGGGTATCGTCGTGGTCTCACACACCCCATCTCCTGGAGTGAACCAGCACGACAACCCAACAATAACCATGAGACCAAATCTGACGCGATCCATGAAACCAGTAGTTTTCATTTCATCCCCATTTTTATGTTTTTTTACATTTTGACACACTCTAAGTCGTCTAAATACCTAGGCGATATTCAATGAAAGAGATAACATTTGAATCATTAAAAATATAAGCAGTACGGAGACATACATGCGCATAGCGATTCGATCAGTCATAGGTGCCGGTTTAATCGGTGTGTGTACATTATTTTCTGGCGCGGCTCCCGCTCAAAATGCCTACCCTTCGCGTCCGATCACCATCATCGTGCCGTTCGCACCAGGCGGCAACCTTGATGTAACAACTCGAATCGTTGGCGCGGAGCTATCCAGAATCTTAGGCCAGCCTGTTGCCGTCGATAACAAGGCGGGAGCAGGTGGCGCCATCGGCCATCAGGCCCTGGCCCGAGCAAATCCTGATGGCTATACCTTGCTCACGACAGCGAATGGCAGCTTTACCGTGACGCCCAGACTACAAAAGGGTAAACGCCCCTTTGAAGCCAGACAGTTTGCGCCGATTGGCATGATTGGAATTACTCCCCAGGTATTAGAGGTACGCGGTACAGAAAAATTTAAAACCTTCAATGATTTTTTAGCGTATGCCAAGGCCAATCCTGGTAAGGTCACGGTCGGACACTCAGGTAACGGTACCACCAATCACATCTCCCTCTTGCAACTCGAAGAGGCCGCTGGCATCAAACTCAATATCGTCCCTTACAAGGGCTCCGGACCTGCTCTCTCCGACTTGCTAGGCGGCCAGATTGATGCAGTCGTTGACCAACTCCCTAGCTCGATGAGTTATTTAAAGAGCGGCAAACTCACACCTCTTGCGGTGACGACCATTCAGCGTGCACCAGATCTTCCCGAAGTTCCAACTTTTGCTGAGTTGGGGTTGAAAAATTTTGATGTTTCAACGGCCTCTGGACTATTGGCACCAGCCAATACACCTGCCACGGTTATTGAGCAATTAAACAAGGCACTCAATCAAGCTCTCGGCAATAAAGATGTGGCAGAGCGCCTGATCGCTTTAGGCTCGGCGCCAACCCCCATGTCTAGCAAACAGTTCAGTGAGTTTTTAAAGACTGAAGATGCAAAAGCTGAGGCGCTGGAGAAACGCGGGGTGCTGGTCGCGGAGTAGTGTGCCGAACAATATTAGGCAAGTTACAGGGTAAAAATCGCGCAGATCGCCTAGAGCCAGGCTAGATCTGAAGTTTGTTCAACCTGAACATCCATTCAATCAATTTCAATTTTGACCGTCTGACTTAACGTAGTGACACGTTGCACTTCCTGCCTGATGTAAGCAGCAAACTCTTTAGGGCTGTTACCGACTACAACTGCAGCCTGATCTTCAAACGTCTTACGCACCTCAGGATCTTTCAATACCTTTGATACTTCGCGATAAAGCTTATCAATAAGCGGCTGAGGCGTTCCTGCGGGAGCAAACAAACCATTCCATGACTCTAGCTGCAAATCCAGAATACCCGCGTGCATCATGGTGGGCACAGTGGGTAACTGAGGCAGTCGTTGTTTAGACGTTACCGCTAGAGGACGCACTTTGCCTGACTGGATATACGGGATAGCCGAGAGCGCAGTCATAAAAAAGATATCGACTTGTCCGCCAAGCAAATCATTTAATGCCAGTCCCGCACCACGATAAGGGACATGTAGCAATTTGATATTTGCACCGAGCTGAAATAACTCAGCTGAAACATGCGGCACGCTCGCACTACCTGTGGAGGCATAGCTCAGTTTACCCGGCGACTTCTTTGCCAGCTCGATCAATTCAGGTAAGGAAGCAACCTGCAAGCTCGGTCCAACGACAAGGACGGCTGGCGACATCATAATTTCAGTGATGGGTGCAAAACTTTTTTCCGCATCAAACTTTACATCTTTGAACAAGACACTACTCGAAATAAGTTGCGAGGCGGCGACCAAAAGCGTGTAACCATCAGGTGCGCTTGCTGCGACAATTTCTGAAGCACGATTTGAACTTGCACCCGGTTTGTTCTCAACAATAAATGGCTGACCAAGTATCGCCTGTAATTTAGAGGCAATCAAACGAGCAGTCAGATCGGTTGGGCCACCTGCCTGGTAGCCGACTAAAATACGTACGGATTTATTTGGATAGCTTGCAGCCGTATCCTGAGCCGATACAGTGCCACCAGCGCCCAGCAAGATCAGCACCAGGAGCAAAAACAGTTTTTGTTTCATGAACGTATCGTTTTATCGCTGCCGATCACGTGCAAAATTAGTTGCCAACGTGAAGGGCAAACGATTAAGGTCATTCTCAAGAGCTTAAAGCTTGTAGGCCTGGCGTGCGATTAATTTCCACTCACCTGCAATAAATCGCCACACGTAAATCACATCGATCTCAACATGCACGATCGTGCCTTTCGCGCCTGGATCGGTGTCAGCAGAGACGTGATTTCTAACTACCGCGGTATCACCCTGCATATGAATGGTTTGTTTGGATACATCGATAGTTTTAAAGACGGAGCGTTTTTGTACTAGAGCATCGATAAATTGTGCTTTATTTTCGAGACGGCCGTTTGAGTGACCATAGGTCAGATCCGCAATCGAGATTTTATCTAGCTGCTGAGGATCTGCAGATTTGATTGCAGCATTCAAAGTGTCCATCGCCTTAGAAACACCTTCCTCTGTTTGCTGAGCGTAGGCATTGACACCAAGGCTCAAGAACAGAGCCAAACCAAAAATTCTAATCATTCGAATCATATAAGTCTCCAGATATTTTTTTATGGGCGAAGTTCTAAGTTTTAAAAACCTGAAATATGCATGAGCTACTGTAGTCCAAATTACAGATTTTCTCTAGACACACAATTCCTTACAAATTTATAGAGGACAAACTTGTATCCTAGCGCTCAATACGTATTGTGATTTTTTATAGACATCCATATCATCCCCGGATTACCGGTAACACAGTGCCATGACCTGAGGAAAAGATGGAAAAACGCGTGACCGCATTGGAGGTTCGTATGGATCAGACTGCAAAATCGATTGAGCGTCTTGATCGGTCGATTTCAGACTTACGCATCGACATGGATAGAAAGTTTATCCATATCGAAGAAAAAATGGATAAAAAATTTATCCATTTCGAAGAAAAAATCGAGAAAAGATTTGTGCGGATCGAAGAAATAATCGATCGCAAATTTTGCTGGGCGATCAGCATACAAATCACAAGCATGCTTGCCATGAT
>Ga0208105_1000037_pt1 | contig 70152 bp, 60 predicted proteins | sample CryBogCBE16Jul07_FD_184574 | JGI IMG/M metagenome (GOLD analysis project Ga0208105, IMG submission 184574) | Freshwater microbial communities from Crystal Bog, Wisconsin, USA - CBE16Jul07 (SPAdes) | ecosystem: Environmental > Aquatic > Freshwater > Lake | place: Crystal Bog, Wisconsin, USA... | reverse complement strand
CAGACAATGTTGTGGCGCGTATTCGCCAAAGGGGTAGCAAAAGGCTGTGATATCTTGCTGCACATGACTGCCTAGTTCCTGACGTGAACGAACAATTTCGGCACGCGCCTGGTCATCCGTTAGTAAAGGTAAATGCACATGATTCAAGGTATGTGAGCCCACCTCTTGTCCTGAGTCAGCCCATTGACGCATTTGCGCCAAGGACATCAGCGGTGTCTGGGGCATATTTTTATCTGCATCCCAAACATTACTGCCATCAATCTGATGGGCAACGAAATAGTTCGTCGACGTAAAGCCCGCCTCTTTCAATACTGGTAGCGCGTATTGAAAAACATTACGAAAACCGTCATCAAAGGTAATTCCAAAAACCTTCCCTTCACGCTCGCCGGTTATATAAGGTGCCAGATCACGCATGCTCAGGCCTCGATAGCCCAAGCGATACATCCAGCGCATCTGTCTGGCAAAACTTTTGGGATGAACCGTCAGGCTGCGGTACTGCGTTCCTCGGGCTGCCGGCAGATCAACCTGATGATACATAAGGATAGGAATAGCACCTTTGCTCACTTGAGCACCTTCTTGTAGGCAGACATGGTGTTGGAGAGGAAGTCCGGCATATTGAATTCTTGTTCAGCGCGCAGGCGCGCCTGAGCGCCTAAACGTAGCAAACAAGCCGGTTCCGCGAGGATTTCTCTGAGCACCTGCGCAATGGCCAAAGGGTTTCTCATGGGAACAATCCAGCCCTGTTCACCGTGCGTCACATTTTCGGGAAGCCCGCCCACGTTAGTAATCAGCACCGGAAGCCCAAGTCCCATCAACTCGCGACAGGCATAGGACAGTGCCTCGTAATAAGAGAGTACATAACCAAGATCACAACATGCGAGATAAGGTCTGACATCGTCAAGTAGACCTGGAAAGCTGACTTGGTCAGTCATGCCGAGTTCTTGCACTTTAGAGAGCTTCGCAGCATTCGGATTGTCACCCGCGACAAGCAGATGAAAGCGTGCGCGCTCTTCGGGTGCGAGCAACGAAACGCCTTCAACCAGATCAAGCCAGCCTTTCTCGTAATCTGTCCCGGCCGAACTACCGATAACGATTTTTTTTGCTACATCCGGACCCAGTAATTTAAGTCGTAAAGCTTGTTTTTCCAGCGCAGGCACGGGAGAAAAATATTCAAGATCAATGCCATGTCTGATCGTGAAAGAAGGGATCTTGCGATAGGGTGTGCGAGCCAATTCACCGCGCACATAATCACTCACGGCAATGACTTGATCCGTTGCGAACCAGGCGCGCAAGCGATGCCCCAGACTGTTCATTTCATGAGTATTATGTTTGGTAAAAACGACACGCGGGCGATGCCGCATACCTAGCAAAGCAAGCATGACTTGTTTGTGATCGGCAGAGCCGTTGACATGGATAATATCGAAATGCCCAGCCTTGATCACTTTGCGCAGCTTTGCACGGGCGGCAAACCATGAGGAGGGACGCGTCGTAAAAGACATATCAAGTACAGTCACATTATCGAGCTGCGAGGCATACCGATATAAACGGCTCGAACCCGGCGTAGCCAGTGTGAGGCTATGCTCAGAAGCCAGACCAGTCAGTAAGTGCATCAGATATGTAACGTGACCACCACCATTACGTCCATGAAAGTTGGTATGTAAAATTTTCATATCAGCGGTCTAGCTGCGCCCTGAGCGATTAATGAACATGAGTTTGGCGTAACGCAGAAAACTACCATAAGCGGCTGTCACCGCCAGCACAAAACCGTGACGCCCATCGAGAAAGCCACGACGCAAAATGTAAATACGAAAAAAAGTCCATAGACAATGGCCGCTTACACCAAGCAAACCGACACGTTTGCCTTTTTCCGCCATCGCAATGGCTGCAGTGGTTGAATAACGATTGATCTTGGCCGCCACCATATCCAGATTTTCAAAAGGAAAATGCAAAAAATAGTTTTCAAGTCGGCCCACTAAAGCCGTCGTTTCAAAACTTTCATGAACTGGAACATCGTTGAACCGTCCAACGCCACGGCGAAACAAGCGCAATACATAATCGGGAAACCAGCCACTGTGGCGAATAGGCTTTCCACAAAACTCCGACAGCCTTGAGATCTCATAAGCATCAAAACGAGGGGTTTTCAATGTCTCAATAATTTCCTGGCGCAGCCTGGCGGTCACCTGCTCATCTGCGTCGATTGCCATCACCCACGTCTGCGTCGCAAGAGCAAGTACTCGATTTTTTTGTTGACCAAAGCCAGGCCAGTCCTCGGACTGATGGACGATCGCACCATATTGACGAGCAATTTCAACCGTACCGTCGGTACTACCCGAATCCAGCACGATAATTTCATCGGCAAAACCTACCGACTCGAGGCACGCGGCAATATTGCGTGACTCGTTTTTTGTAATGATAATGACAGATAGCCCTAGGCTTTCTTGCGCATGGATTTTTTCCATGATTTCCATCTGTTGTAGAGCGGTCCAATAACGGGATGCGCAGCTAAATGCGTCCGCTGCCAAAGCCAGGCATAGCCTCGATTTCGAACAGCAAATCTGTAAATGCAAGCAGGATCACTACCCACCAGATTTTGACCATGCGCGATTGTCGTGTGCAGATATTTAAAACCAGCCTCTTGCGCGAGTTCGATATATTCGTCATCAAAATAGCCTTGTGGCCAGCAAAAATGATCCGATACCGAACCTAACTTTTCCTCTAGGCTAGCGCGCGAGTCAGCGAGCTCTTTGCGCATGAGTCTGACGCACTCCGAGCGATCGGGCGCAGTTAAGTCCCAGCGCGTGTGCGTATGTGTATGACTATGAAATTCAAAGGTTCCAGCTTCGCGCATTGCCAGAACCTCGCTCCAGCGCAACATGACTGGATCCGTATTACCTGCGGCGACCATTGCTTTGGATTGTTTGTGTTCAGCGATCGGTGGCAAGGCTTGGCCATCGCCATTGACAGGTCGTATGGTTCCCTCGCCTATGATTCCGGTAATCAGGAACAGGACAGCATGCATACCGTATTTTTTGAGTACCGGATGGGCATACACCCAATTATCGAGATAACCATCATCAAAGGTGATCAGGACAGATTTCTCTGGCACAGGCTTGCCCGCCAGAAAGCCTGCGAACTCCTCTGCCGTAAGGGACTTATAGCCGTCTCGCGCATAGCCAGCAATCTGACGTTCAAAATTACGTGGCGAGGTGGTGATCATCCCGGCCGAGGGCGATACGTGGTGATACATCAGGACGGGTACACAGTGTGCAGATTTCATTTTTTATTCAACTCACTGAGCCAGCGTCTGTAAACAGATTCGGTTCGTTGAACCAGCGACTTAGTCGAAAACTTACCCTCAGGTCCGGCCCACTCGACTCCAAACTGCCCTAATTTTAAGCGTAACGCAGGATCCTCGATGAGCCGGGCCAAAGCATTACGAAAACCTTCGACGTCTCCAAGCTCAACCAACAAACAATTCTGATCCCGTGCGACGACCTCAGGAACGCCACCAACATTATTTGAAACAATTGGAATGCCGCACGTTGCAGCCTCAAGAAATACCGTACCACTCGCTTCTTCTTTGGTCGCTAAGGCGAAAATATCAAAGCCTGACATCAAGTTGGCAATATCACGGCGTATCCCAAGCAAGCGGATACGGGATTGCAGGCCAAGCTGCTCGATATAGGACTGAACTTGTTCGTAGACGGGAGAACCGCCCCCGACAATCACCAGATACAAGTTGTCGCGGGCTTTCATGAGCGGCGCGATCGCATCAATCAAATCACGATGGCCTTTATTCGGACGCATGACCGCTACACAGCCGACTATCGTGTCAGTTTCTTTAAGCCCAAGCTCCCCACGCAAACTTGAATGCTCAACACGGTCGGGTAAAACCAGAGGCGAATAAATCGTTTCGACCCGCTCGGGGCGGACGCCTTTTTCAATCAGGTGTTTGCGCACATAATCACTGACAGTTGTCACGCAATGCGGCAACCAGGTATAGGAGAGTAATGAGTTAACCTTGCTCGACAAGTGGCGTGTACGTACGATCAAAGGCGTGCCGGCAAGCCGCCCAGCGGGTGCGGCAATGATAGTGTCCTGTCGACTGTGGGTATTGATAACATCGAACTTACCCTGTCGTAATATTTGCCAGATTTTAAAAACGCCCGACAAAACGTTCAAAAAACCATCCATGTACATTGTGTGCACGACAAAGCCGGCATCTCTAAGTTGCTTGGCCAACAAGGCATCGGGCTGACAAATAGCCTCCATATGATGGCCTTGTTCACGCATCGCCACCATTTCTTTGAAAATCCGAAACTCCTGGCCACCATAATTAGTAGCGGCCTCGGTATGAATGATTCGCAAAGGTTTAAGAGCAGGAGTCATTGCGGCCATCAGTACGTCACTTCGATATCACTGGGTGCAACCCAGCTCGAGAGTTGCGTCACCAGCTCATCGGGCAGACGCACACGCCAGGACTCACCTAGCCTCACCGTACATGCCGCTTGTTTACTTTCGTAGACCAGTTCGACAGGAGTACCTGGAAAACCATTTTCCGGCGCAGCGCGATAGGGATTGAGCATACGTTTGAGCATCACTGCATCGGCATTGCCATTGAGCCGGATCCGCAAGCTGCGAGCACGCGACTCACGTGCCAACTGCAAATCAAAAATACTTTCTACCGCGACCCGCAAACCACCGTTGTATTCATCATGGGTGACTTTGGCCTGAACAATCAAGAGTTGGTCTTCGCGTAATCGATTACGGTGCTGCTCAATCATCTCTGCGTAAACAGCGACCTCTTGCTGGGCCGAACCATCATCGAGCGTCACGAACAACATTTTGCCGCGTCGCCCCATCTTGGTTCGGGTGGCACAAATCACACCTGCGATCCACTGTAAATCCCGCGAAGGCTCGATACGCGAGAGCGGTTTACTGACAAACTGTCTGACTTCATCGCGCCAGGCATCAAACAAATGTCCGCTAAAAAAATACCCAAGGGCAAGTTTTTCTTCCGACAAGAGGGTACGCAGATCCCAGGCAGGGACTTTAGCTAACTCGACAGCCACCACCTCATCGCTATCGTCGCCAAATAAGGAAACCTGATTTGCGCTACGCGCAGCCTGTTCGGCTGCTTCAATAGCAGTCGCTAACGATGCAAGCAGGGCCGCACGATTAGGCTCAATCGAATCAAAAGCACCGGCCCGGATCAAGGCCTCGATACTGCGCCGATTGACTGAGTGTCTGTCAATACGCCGGCAGAAATCAAACAGGCTTGTATAGGGCCCACTCTGGCGCGCGCGAACGATTTCCTCGACCGCACCCTGCCCTGTGCCTTTGACCGCCCCCATACCATAACGGATAGTACGAGGCGGCTTGCCTTGTGTGGTGTATTCATCAGGGACAGGCTCAAAGCGATAGCCCGAAGCATTCACATCCGGGGGCAAAACCTTGATGCCATTGTGCAGACAATCACGCCAGAAAATCTGCATCTTTCCCGTGTCATCCATATCGGAGGACAAAGTCGCCGCGAGAAACTCTGCCGGGTGATGCGCTTTGAGCCAGGCTGTCTGATAAGAAATCAGCGCATAGGCTGCGGAGTGCGATTTATTAAAACCGTAGCCCGCAAACAACTCCATCAGATCGAACAGTTTGACAGCGACCTTGGGGTCATAGCCTTTTTTAAGCGCGCCTTGTTCAAACAACACCCTGTGCTCGGCCATTTCCTCGGGCTTCTTTTTACCCATGGCGCGACGCAACAGATCCGCCCCGCCAAGTGAATAGCCACCAAAAATCTGCGATATCAACATCACCTGCTCTTGATACACGATCACACCGTAAGTGCTTTTGAGTGTGTTCTCAAGATCAGGATGGAAATAATCCACGCTGGCACGACCATGCTTACGGTTAACGAAGTCATCGACCATGCCTGACTCAAGCGGACCGGGTCTGAACAAAGCCAACACAGCGATGATGTCTTCAAACGTATTGGGTTTGAGCTTTTTAAGCAGTTCTTTCATGCCGCGCGATTCGAGCTGAAAAACAGCGGTCGTATTCGCATCACAGAGGATCTGGTAGGTAGCCGGATCATCGAGCGGCAGGCTCATGATGTCAAAGTCGCGTTTAGAGGGATTATTCGCACGCACAAAACGCACGGCCCAATCCAGAATCGTCAGGTTACGCAACCCCAGAAAATCGAACTTAACTAAGCCAGCCGCCTCGACATCGTCCTTATCGAACTGCGAAACGGCAATTTCCTCATTGCCTGGCTGGCAATACAGCGGACAAAAATCAGTCAGTTTGCCTGGAGCAATCAATACACCACCGGCATGCATACCAACGTTACGAGTCAGGCCCTCGAGTGGGCGGGCGAGATCGATCAGTGCACGGACCTCCTCTTCGTTTTCGTAACGCTCCTTGAAGGTCGGCTCGTCCTTGAGTGCGCGATCAAGCGTCCAGGGGTCAGCAGGATTCATGGGGATAAGCTTGGATAAGCCATCACAAAGCATGTAAGGCATATCCAGCACTCGACCAGCATCCCGCACGACTGCTTTGGCGCCCAGAGTGCCAAAAGTAGCGATCTGGCTCACTGCGGCACGACCGTATTTTGACTTGACGTATTCGATGACCCGCTCTCGGTTATCCTGACAAAAATCAATATCAAAGTCTGGCATGGAGACGCGTTCGGGATTTAAAAATCGCTCAAACAGCAAGTCATACTTGATCGGATCCAGATCAGTAATGCCTAAAGAGTATGCAACCAGCGAGCCCGCCCCCGAACCTCGACCAGGACCGACTGGCACACCATTATTTTTACCCCAGTTAATAAAGTCCTGAACGATCAGGAAATAGCCCGGAAAGCCCATCTGGATGATGGTTTTGCACTCCAGCATCAGACGCTCGTGATAAAGCGAGTGATTCTCCTGCCTGAGCTGCGGGTCAGGAAAGAGTTGCACCATACGGCGCTCGAGTCCTTGTTGGGATAACTGAATCAGGTAGTCATCCAGCGTCACACCATCGGGCGTTGGAAAATTCGGCAACTGCGGCTGACCCAGGTCAAGCACAAGATTGCAGCGTTGGGCAATGGCAACCGTATTGGCTAAGGCTGAAGGTATGTCTTTAAACAGCTCGAACATTTCTTCGGAACTGCATAAGTACTGATCCTCGGTAAACAATTTAGGCCGACGCGGATTGGTGAGGATTTCTCCTTCCGAAATACAGACACGGGCTTCATGTGCCCTGAAATCACTGCGATCTAAAAACTGTACGGGATGTGTTGCAACCACCGCAAGCCCACATTCCACCGCAAGAGCCAGCGCCGCATTGACATAGGACTGATCGGCTTCGGCCTCGGTACGTTGCAATTCGAGGTAAAAAGATCCTGGAAAGTCCTGCTGCCATTTTTTAGCCAAAGCCCGTGCCATGTCGGGATTGCCCGCCATCAGGGCCTGACCAATATCACCACCGCGCGCGCCTGACAGCACGATCAAACCCTCGATGCCCTGCAACCACTCACGCCTCATCTCTGCTCGACCGCGATGACCATTGGTCAGCCAGGCACGTGTCAACAACTCACAGAGCGCCAGATAGCCGGCCCGATTCGCGACCAGCAGGAGAATACGGCTAGGTTTGTCGCGATCCTCATCATTCGAGAGCCAGACATCACAACCGGCGATAGGCTTGACTCCTGCGCCGCGCGCGCCCTTATAGAACTTGATCAGGGCAAAGACGTTTGAGAGATCGGTCAGCGCAACGGCTGGTTGACCGTGTTCAACCGTGCGCGAGATCAAATCGGGGATGCGGACGGTCCCGTCCACGACCGAAAACTCGGAGTGAACACGCAAGTGGACAAAAGGCTGGTTTTTTACAGATTCTGGCATGCATGGATTGTACCTATTTAGGCCTGAACCCGACCGACTTTTGTCGACTGGGCCCTTAAGGGACTAAGATAGCGTCAGCATGTCGTGAAAGACTGCATCAGTACGTAGTTCAAGAGTGCATTACACAGGGAAATATCATGAAATGGTTTGTATTAGGAACATGGCTCGCCTCGATCCTGTTTGCTCACTTCAGAGGGCGTATACGACTGCCTTTAGGTCGCCAGATGCTGGATCACTCCATTTTGCTGGCACCGATTAATGCCTTCATGATCCTGACTTCAAAGGTTCCGACAACCCCCTACATACCAAACTCCACGATGCCAGAGCTCAAACTGCTTGAGGAAAACTGGGAAATTATTCGTGATGAAGCCTTAAATCTATCAAAACTAAGAGAAATTAAGGCTCCTGAGTTACATAATGACATAGGTTTTAATTCTTTTTTCAAATACGGCTGGAAACGCTTTTATCTGAAATGGTATGACGCCAAACACCCTTCCTCTGAAGCCTTGTGTCCAAATACGGTCGCCCTGCTCAATCAGATCCCAAGCGTCAAAGCGGCCATGTTTGCAGAGCTCCCCCCTGGGGGACAGCTCAACCCGCACCGAGACCCATTCGCGGGTTCGTTACGCTATCACCTGGGGCTATCAACGCCAAACGATGATAAATGCTATATCGATGTTGATGGGATTCGTCACAGTTGGCGCGATGGTCAGGGTGTGATATTTGATGAAACCTATGTTCATGACGCCTACAACCGCAGCCAAACCAATCGCATCATCTTGTTTTGCGACGTCGAGCGCCCCTTGATCTGGGGTTGGGCACAGAGCTTTAATCACTGGTTTGGCAAAATTGCCATGTCTGCTGCCAGCTCACCCAACTCAGACACGGATCAGACTGGATTGATTAACAAGCTGACCCATTACCACTGGTTACTGGATCAGAAACGACGTGCTTTCAAAAAGGCAAACCGGACCGCCTACAAAACTACGAAGTTTGGCTTAATTGCATTAGCCATATATCTGTTTGTTACCTGGTAATTTTTGCGATAAACACCTTAGCGCTGCATCGCCTCCCAGGCTTTTTGCAGCCGCTTGACCGAGACAGGCGCAGGCGTGCGCAACTCTTGGGCAAACAGCGCAACTCTCAGTTCCTCCAGCATCCACCTGAATTCATCAAGCTTTGCATCGGGCGCACCTTTCAGGGCAGCACGCGCACGGGCATAGTGGGTCAGGAGCGGCGCCATTTCAGTCATCAGTTTTGCATCGCGCGAAGGATCGGAACGCAGTTTTTCAATACGCGCATGTGCAGCTTTTAAATAGCGCGGCAAATGAGTTAATTGCGCATCATTAATCTCTGTAATGAAAGTTGCCGGGACCAGTTGAGCGATTTGTTGTTGCAAATCCTGATAGGTTGCTGTGTGGGCTTTTGCCTGAGGTAGTTTGCGTGTCACGGCATTCCACTCGGTCAGGATCGTAGCGGCAAGACGCGCCACCTCCTGCGCCAACAAGCCTAGTTTGGCTTTGCCCTCCTGACGCCGCGCCTCAAAAGTCTGGGCATCTTTGGGCCAGGGTTGGCTGAGACAGGCACGGTCCAGAGCGCAATCAATGATCTGATCGCGGAGTTTTTCCTGAGTCCCAAGGGGCAGATAGAGCATGCCTAGCTTGGTCATGTCATGAATATTTTTTTCCAGAAACTTGACCTGATCTTTGAGCGCGATTCGAAATAACCGGCGTAAACCTTTGTGATGCGCGAGCTCGGCAGTATGCGTTTCATCAAACACATCCAGGGTGCAATGAGTCCCCTGATCAATCAGAGCAGGATAACCAATCACACTTGAGTTTTTGCGTTTGATCTCCATGAGCTCTGGCAAAGTACCAAAACTCCAGTCAACAATCTCATCATGCGCAAGTGCGCTGGCAACTTCCTGATCACGACCAGCTAACTGCTGGAAAGTAGCCTGCGCTTGCTTGCCCAGCTCAGCCTTGATTTGCGCAAGATTGCGACCAGCGCTGAGCATGCGACCGTGTTCGTCGATCACTTTAAAGGACATAAATAAATGTGCTGGCAAGGTTTCAAGTTTGAAATCCCCGGCCAGCGGGCGCACCTTGAGTTCGGACCACATATCCTGAATGATCGCCTCCACCAGGCTGGAGGTAGGAGTATTTAATTGGTCGAACCACCTCTCATAAAACCCCGCGGCATATTCAGGCAAGGGCACACAATGACGTCGTAATTTTTGCGGCAGGGACTTGATCAGAAGCTGGACTTTTTCTTTCACCATACCGGGGACCAGCCACTCGCAACGTGCTGCGTCCATTTGATTGAGAAAATACAAGGGTACGGTCACTGTCACACCGTCTTTAGGTGAGCCAGGTTCAAAATGGTAATCCACCGCAAGTCTGACGCCTTGCCATTCCAGTGTTTTGGGAAAAACATCGGTTGTGACGCCTGCAGCCTCGTGACGCATCAGCGCATCGCGTGTCAGCAACAACGCTTGCGCCTGCTCTTTAGACAGGCCTTTGTACCAGTGCTCGAGGGTTGCGGTCTGGTAAATATTGGGTGGTAAATGCTGATCGTAAAAGGCCTGAATTAAACTATCGTCGACCAGAATATCCGGTCGCCTGGCTTGATGTTCCAAATGTTCGATTTGAGAAATCAGCTTTCGGTTATGCGCCACAAAAGGAAGTCTGGTATCGATCTCGCCCGGCACAAGCGCCTGCAGGATAAAGATCTCCCGGGCTTGCTCGGGTGCCAGTGGTCCATAGTGAATACGCCGACCGGAATAGATATTCAAGCCATACAAAGTACCCTTTTCATTAGCGACCACCTGACCGAGCTTTTTTTCCCAACGCGAATCAGACCAGCTTTTGCGAAGCAGGTGTTTAGCCACACGCTCAATCCACACGGGGTCTATTTTTGCGATACAGCGAGCATAGACCTTGCTGGTATCGACAAGCTCGGCGGCCATCACCCACTTACCGGCTTTTTTAAGCATGCGCGAGCCCGGGTGGATCCAGAATTTGATATCTCGTGCCCCGAGATAATGACCTGACTCCTCGGATTTCACCCCGAGATTGCCCAGTAAACCGGACATCAGCGCCAGGTGCAGTTGTTCAAACGTTGCATCGGTTGTGTTTAAGCGCCAGCCAAGTTCAGCCACCAACTCATGGAGCTGCCGATGAATATCATGCCACTCGCGCAATCTGACTGGAGACAAAAATTGCTGGCGTAGCTGGCCAACCAGTTTGCGCTGAGAGGCTTTGTGTGCGACTTGTTCGTGATACCACCGCCAGAGCTTGATGTAAGAAAGGAATTCGGATTTGTCGTCCGCGAACTTGGCATGGGCCTGCTCCGCAGCCTCACGCGCCTGCATGGGACGATCACGCGGATCCTGGACCGACAAGGCCGCGGCAATAATAAGCATTTCAGTCATGCATTGTTGATCCTTGGCAGCCAGAATCATTCGACCCAGGCGTGGATCAACAGGCAGTTTGGCAAGCTCCCGTCCAGTCGCCGTCAAAGCACCGGGCTGACTAGACTCCGGGTCAATCGCCCCTAGTTCTTGCAGTAGATGATAGCCATCGGCGATCGCCCGTCCAGAGGGTGGATCAACAAACGGAAAGGTTTCAATTTCATCGAGCTTGAGCGCTTTCATGCGCAGAATCACACTCGCCAAAGAGGAGCGCAGTATCTCCGGATCAGTAAAAGCAGCCCGGTCTTTGAAATCCAGTTCGCTATAAAGCCTGATGCAGACACCTGGCCCCAGGCGTCCACAACGCCCTGCCCGCTGATTCGCAGACGCCTGACTGACCGGCTCAATCCTGAGTTGTTCGACTTTATTTCGCCACGAATAACGCTTAACCCGAGCCAGCCCACTGTCAATCACAAATCGAATCCCCGGGACGGTAAGAGAGGTTTCAGCTACGTTTGTCGCCAGAACTATCCGGCGTGCGCTGGTCTGGGGTCTGAAAATTTCTTCCTGTTCAGCCTGGGATAAACGTGCATAGAGCGGCAGCACTTGAGTACCCGGAGGATGGTGTTTGCGCAGCGCCTCGGAAGCCTCGCGGATTTCGCGTTCACCCGGCAGGAACACAAGAATGTCGCCTGGACCTACTCGCGCGCACTCCTCGGCAGCCTCCACTAAAGCGTTAATCAGATCTCGTTCCTCGTCGCGAGCCAGGCTGCGCTCGGAGCCCGAATTGCTGGAGCTTACGCCTTGAGCGTCGGCCAGACCCTCGGGATCCTGAACTGGGCGATAACGTATTTCGACTGGGTACAAACGCCCCGAAACCTCTATGACTGGGGCTGGTTTGCCTTGCCTATCAGCGAAATGCTCAGCAAACCGCCTGGCATCAATCGTGGCCGAGGTGATGATGAGTTTCAAATCCGGACGGCGTGGCAAGAGTTGCCGCAGATATCCCAACAAGAAATCAATATTCAGACTGCGCTCGTGCGCCTCGTCGATAATGATGGTGTCGTAGCGCCTGAGCAGCGGATCACGTTGCGACTCAGCCAGCAAAATCCCATCAGTCATGAGCTTGATCGAGGTCATCGCACTGCTGCGATCCTGAAAGCGAACCTGATAACCGACCCACTCGCCAAGTGTGGTTTTCAACTCATCCGCTATACGTCTGGCCACAGAACTCGCTGCGATACGCCTGGGTTGAGTATGTCCGATCATCTTGCTCAGGCCACGCCCGAGCTCGAGACAAATTTTCGGCAATTGTGTGGTTTTGCCTGACCCGGTCTCTCCACTGACAATAATCACCTGATGCGAGACAATCGCCCGCGCAATCTCCTCGCGACGTGAGGAGACTGGCAAATCCTCTGGATAAGTGATTTTGGGAGGCTGACGTGGGGAATTGACAACGCTTTGGGACGTATTACCCGCCAAGGGCTTTGATTCGGGCATATTTTCTGATCCGGTGAACGGACCATTATAAAATTTAAAATCGCGTTTGTTTATTCGCGCAAAATTATTCCCATAAGGCCACAGACGCAACACGCCATGCTTGATACCCAGGAACCAGATACCGTATCCGCCCAGGAAGCCCCTGAATTTGCAGCTGCCCAGTTTGTTCGCTGGTTTAGAGAGGTCGCACCCTATGTTCATGCCTTTCGGGGCAAGACCTTTGTCGTAGCGTTCGGCGGCGAACTCGTACAGGCCAACGTCCTAAACACCCTGGTTCAGGATTTATCCCTGCTCTCAGCGCTTGGCATCAAACTGGTCCTGGTCCATGGCTCCCGTCCACAGGTCAATGAGCAACTACGCCTCAAGGGCTTTGCCCAGCAGTTTGACCGTGGTCGTGCTCCGACCGATGCTGATGCGCTGGAGTGTGCCAAAGAAGCTGCCGGTGAGATCCGTCTCGATATCGAAGCCGCATTCAGTCAGGGTTTGCCCAACACACCCATGTCTCACGCTCAGATCAGGGTGATTTCGGGTAATTTCGTGACCGCCCGACCAACCGGCATCATTGACGGCGTTGACTACAAACACACAGGTCAGGTTCGCAAGGTCGACATCGATGCCTTGCGAAATGCCATCGAACGTGGCTCGATTGTTTTGCTCTCTCCGCTAGGATTCTCGCCCACAGGAGAGGCCTTTAATCTCTCGATGGAGGAGCTTGCCACGAGCGTGGCGACAGGCTTGCGCGCTGAAAAACTCATTTTCCTGACTGAAACACCGGGTGTCATTTCTCCTGATGGTACGGTTGATACCGAGCTTGCGCGACTCGATGCTGACGCCCTGCTCGCGAGTGGAGATCTCGATCCAGACACTGCGTTTTATCTGCACTTTGCCTCGCGTGCAGTTAAACGCGGTGTAACGCGTGCGCACTTGATACCTTTTACACTCGACGGTGTTGTTTTGCTTGAGATTTTTACCCACGATGGTGTGGGCACCATGGTGGTCGAGGACACGCTCGACGACTTGCGTCCCGCCACGATCGACGATGTGGGTGCGATTCTGCAGCTTATCGAGCCTCTGGAGCAGGACGGGACACTCGTGCCCCGTGGTCGTGCCGTCATCGAACGTGACGTTGAAAATTTCACTGTGCTTGAGCATGACGGCGTAATCTACGGATGCGCCACGCTTCACGATTTCCCTCAGGACCAGATGGCTGAAATGGGTTGTCTGATCGTACACCCCGAATGGCAAGGGACTGGCGAAGGTGAAATTCTGCTGCGCCACATGGAGTCACGCGCCCGTGCGCATGGCGCCAAACGCCTGTTTGTACTGACAACCAGAACCTCCCACTGGTTTATCAAACGGGGCTTCGTCCAGGGCGGTGTCGCTGATCTGCCAAAGGAAAAACAAGCCCATTACAACCGATCAAGAAACAGTCTGATTTTTATCAAACGCCTATGACCGAAAGGGTCTTGAGGGTCGTTTAGTTTCAGACCCCTCTACAATGACGTCATCACTAATATAAGCAGGATTCATAATGAGCCGTACCGTACAGTGTGTAAAACTCAACAAAGAAGCTCCCGGCCTGGAGTTCCCTCCCTATCCTGGTGAGCTGGGCACCAAAATCTGGCAGAGTATCTCCAAAGAAGCCTGGGAAGAATGGATGGGTATCCAGACCCGGCTTGTCAATGAAAACCGCCTTAATTTGGCTGATACGCGTGCGCGCAAGTACCTCAAAGAGCAAATGGTGAAATTTCTCTTTGAAGGTGGCGAGATCGAAGCGCAGGGCTTTGTTCCACCTTCAGCCTGATACCTTCATATCTATTGTTCAGCCTAATTATCGGCGCTGAACAATTAAAAAACCGGCTGCGAAAATTAATTTCGCAACCGGTTTTTCATTGATAGCTAGGGATTAGTCTTTCGTTGGCACTTCGATTTCAGATTTAGCCACAGCAATCAGCTCATCTTCACCACGGGCAATACGCTCAGCCATTTTGACGCCTTTGTGACGAACATCGGCACCATGAATCATATAAATCACGCGTTCAGCCATATTTTTGCAATGATCACCGATTCGCTCCATGGAACGTGCGATGAAAAGCAAGTCGATTGCACGCGAAATCGTACGCGGATCTTCAATCATGTAGGTAATCAGATTACGCAAAGCTGATTTCCATTCTTTGTCGACTTCTTTGTCGCTACGCACTACCGCGGCCGCGAGAATAGAATCATTACGAGCAAAAGCATCCATCACCTGACGCATCATGGCAATAATCGAGTTAGCCATATGACGTAACTCGATGACAGGTATGAAGCGGCGGTCATCCTCATGTAAGCGTCGCGCCATCGTGGCGATTTTTTCTGCCTCATCACCTGAGCGCTCCATATCTGTCAACATTTTCGTCACAGCGAGCAGAGTGCGCAGATCAATCGCTGCGGGTTGATGACGGGCAAGGATTTGGGTCACTCGCTCGTCAATGTCGACTTCGAGGCGGTTAACGTCTTTTTCACGCTCTTTTACGCGCTCGACCAAGACTAGATCTCCAGAACTCAAGGCATCCATTGCATCCTGAATCATCGATTCGACCAGACCCCCCATCTGCAACAACTCAGTGCGGATACGCTGAAGATCAGCATCAAACTGCTTATTGGTGTGTTCGGTCATGGCGTAACTCGTTCAAAGGTGAAAAAGATAACTTATTCTAAAACCCAACTGTGACAATTTGATGAATGTCACAGAGCTTGTCACAATCACTTTGTCATAAACGGCGAATACCCGACTGCGTAGCCAATAAAGCTACATCCGCAGGATGGATGGCAAAAAGTCCGTTGGTCACGACTCCCGGTACATTATTCAGGGCCAACTCCAGAGCCGCAGGATCTGAGATCGACAAGCCGGACACATCGATAATCTGATTACCATTATCAGTCACAAAACCCGCTCTCAGTGCTGGCGAGCCTCCCAGGCTGGCAGCCACACGTGCAACCGCCTCGCGCGCAATTGGCAGGACTTCGATTGGCAGAGGGAAACGTCCCAGTACCTCGACTAGCTTTGACTCATCTGCAATACAAACAAATTCTTTTGCAACGGAAGCGACTATTTTTTCTCTGGTCAGCGCGCCTCCCCCGCCTTTGATCATGTGTAGCTGGGCGTCGATCTCATCGGCACCGTCCACGTAGACGGGCATAGACTGAACCTCGTTTAAATCCAGCACAACAATCCCAAGCTCGGACAAGCGCTTTGCACTTCGCTCGGAGCTTGCAACAGCGCCGCGAAACTTACCACGAAATCTTGCCAGTCCATCGATGAACAGGTCCGCTGTCGAACCGGTACCTACACCAATTACGGCCTGCGCATTAAGCATCGGAGCTATATATTCAAGCGCGGCATCTGCTGCCTGCTGTTTAAGTTCTTGTTGTGAAAGCATAACAATCCTCACCTAGAATTTTTCTGTATAACGTTTTTCGCTAAAGCCCACAGTGACCGATCCATCGGCGTAAACCGTCACAGGCCTTTTAATCAGCGCCGGATACTGGGCAATCAATTCCAGCCATTGCGCATCGGTCGCAGGCTCTTTGAGCGACGCGTCAAGATTGCGCCAGGTCATCGAGGCCCGATTAACCAGTTTTTCCCAGCCACCTAGCTCTTTGGCCCATTTTTTTAGCACCACAGGTACGACAGGCACTGCGCGATAGTCCACAAACGCGTACTCAACCCCATGGCCCTCAAGCCATAGCCGGGCTTTTGCCACCGTGCTGCACTGACTTAAACCATATACCTTTATGCTCATATTATTCACCTGCATTCAATAGTAAATTTTGCTCTTGAACAGCGTACGCCTCAATCAAAACTGGCCAGTACTCCTGCTCTGAGTGCGGACAAACTTTACGCACAGACCTGAGCAATCTGGACAAATTTTCAGACCGTTGCCATGGGGTCAGATAACCATTCCTGGCCCGGTCAAAATCAATCAGCCACGCGCATAACTGCGGATCGACCAACACATTGAATACGTTCAAATCAGCATGCCAGACTTGGGCATGATGCATTTTCGCAATGCTCTGCCCAGCGCTCGCCCATGCTTGCTTGGACTCGGCATATGCAAGTGGGGTCGCAGCTTCGATTTTGGCCGTAATCAAAGCAGCCTGATAACTCAGACCACGCCGCCAGACAGCCGCGGCCAAGGGTTGTGGCACTGGCAACCCTGTCTCCCAGAGTGACTGCATCACAGAAAATTCAAGTACAGCGCGACTACGCTCAATACCGGTCCAGAGGTATTGATTGTGCAAGAATCTTGCGGCCATGCCCCCGCGACGATAGTGACGCAGTACACATTGCTGGTCACCTAAATTAATAAACCAGGCGGCGGCTCGCCCACCTGATGGCACAAGCTCGGACTGAAGCTCAGGATTAAGTGGGTCAAACCAACTTTCCGGATCAGCGTTGACACTCAGCGTATTGTCGAAATAAATGACTGATCGGTCAGTGGTTAGAATCGTCGTACGGTCAGCTTTCATACGCTCGCCCTTAATCATCACGGTTACGCATCCAGTCAGCCACTCCGAAAAAAATCTCTAGCAAACGATCACTGCGTTCTTCAGGATAGCCAAGATCTTGCATTGCACGGGCCATACAGAGCAGCCACTGGTCACGTTCTTTAATACCGATTGAGTAAGGTAGATGACGAGCGCGTAAACGCGGGTGTCCAAAGCGTTCGATGTAATGCTGCGGTCCACCAAAATAACCACACAAATACCAGAACAGTTTATCCCGGGCACCAGTGAGCGTTGCACCATGGACCGCGCGTAAAACTTTTAAATCCTGATCAACATCCATGACGTCATAAAAACGATCAACAAGTGCGCGGATACCAGGTTCGCCACCTAGCACTACAAAAATCGAATCCGGCTCGACAGCAGGTTGTGAATCAGTCATATTAGTTAACCATTTAAGCAACCGTAGTTTCAAACATGTCTCAAAATAGTAAGTGGAGGCGTATTTAACACGCCGCGCAAAGTCAGCGCCCCCGTCAGCCAGGCGCCCAGCATACACACTGCAACGCCAAGCAACCAAGGCCACAGTGCAAATTTCATATCAAATTCAAATACCCACTCCGATAACCCCCAGGCGCACAGACTCGCAGCACCCGCTGCAAGCAGTCCTGCCATCGCACCAACTGCGAGCAGCTCGATACTCTGCGCGCGGGCTAATTGCTGCCGTGTCGCACCAAAGGCCCGCAACAACGCAGACTCGTGAACACGCTCGTCGCGTGTTGCCGATAGAGCAGCAGCCAGTACGATCGCTCCAGCCAGGACTGAAAATACAAATAAGCCCTGCACTGCAATGGATACTTTATCAAGAATGGATTGAAGCTGAGCCAAAATGGCTCCGACATCGAATACTGTCAGATTAGGAAACTGTGTGACCAGTTTTTGAACAGTGCCGGTCTGGTCTGGCTCCACATGAAAAGCTGTCATCCAAGTCTGTGGCGCATCTTTCAGAGCCGCTGGCGTCATGATGGCAAAAAAATTAGCCCGCATCGAATCCCAGTCGACCTTGCGAATACTGGTCACTTTCACATTAACAATTTGTCCAGCAACATCAAACTCAAGCATATCGCCAAGACTTAAGCGTAAAGTTTTTGCAAGACCTGCTTCGAGTGAAACTTCAGAACCTGCCGGATCGAGCACTCGCCCGCTTGTGATCTGATTTGGTTCTGGCAAAACCGCCGTATAAGATAAATTAAATTCGCGATCAATCAGTCGTTGAGCGCGGCTATCGTCATAATCGCCAGAACTCAACGGTTGACCATTACGCGCAATCAACCTGCCCCTGACCATTGGAGATAACTTGACCGCAGAAAAACCAGCCGCAGCGAGCAGTGTTTCCACTGCTTCTTTCTGATCATCCTGCACATTGATTAAAAAGCGATTCGGAGCATCGGCAGGCAGCGTACGCTGCCATCCCGCTATCAAATCGGTACGCACGATCGTCAACAGCAAAATAGCCATCATTCCCACGGCGAGGGCACTCGTCTGTGCAATCGTGGCAGCACGGCGACGCACGACACCTGCGAGCGCAAATCGCAACACAGGATAGTGTTGTAAAGACCCGCGTATCGCCCCTAAACCAAACAAGGCAAGTCGTGTGACACCAGCAAACAATAAAGAGGCGAATAAAAATCCAGCGGCTAAACCAGCACCAAATTTCAAATCACGGGCAATCCACCACATCAGCACAGCGAAGCCCAGAATACCCAGCGTACTTCCAAACCAGCTTTGCAAAGGAAAAGCAGTATGCGTGGTTCTGAAAATCTGCGAAGGCGCCTGCGCGCGCAAGGCCTGTAAAGGAGGCCAGGCAAAAGCTAGTAATAACCATATGCCAGCAAACAAACCTTGCAACGCAGGCATTCCACTTGAGGCAGGTAAATCCATACCCAACAAGCCACCGAGTCCCGTAACCATCAGTGACTGGGCACCCCAACCGATCAAGGTTCCAAAGACCGAACCCATTACAGCCACTATTAAAAACTCACCGATCAATATGGTGTTCACGCTGCGCTGCGTAGCCCCAAGACAGCGCATCACTGCGACACTTTGTCGATGACGCTGACTGAAACGCCTGGCTCCGAGCGCAACCGCGACAGCGGCAATCAATACCGCGAGCATCGCGACAAGCGACAAAAATTGCTGCGCCCGATCAAGTGAGCGGCGTATTTCAGGGCGTCCGGATTCAACAGAAACAATTTTTTGACCTGCCCGTAACTGCGGGCTGACCCAATTTCTATAGCTCTCGACTGCAACAGTATTACCTGCCAGGAGTAAGGCATAACCGACCCTGCTTCCAGGACCCAGCAAGCCGCTGCGCGCGAGATCTTCAGCACGCATCATCACCCGCGGGGCAAGATTGACAAATTGTGGTCCGCGATCAGGCTCGTAGGTGATCACTCTGGAAATTTTGAGCTGCAGATCACCGACTTTTAGAGGCTCACCAATACTCAAACCTGTTTGCGCCAAAATCTGGGGATCCACCCAAACCTGACCAATTTCTGGCGCGCTTGTCGTCGACAGACTCTCAGCACCCACCTGCTGCGTTGTAAGTAACGCCCCTCTTAAGGGATAGCCTTGCTCGACAGCCTTGACAGAAGCTAACTGGATTTTCTCGCCCGCTCCAACCATGGAGGGAAATTGATAGGTTTTAACGACCTTGAGTGACTGAGAAGAAGCCTGAGCAAGCAACTGCGCTGGGAGCTCGGCATCAGCCTCGATCACAAGATCTGCCCCAAGCATCTGCAGAGCATCACGTTCAAGCGCACGACCCACACGATCCGACAGAAAGGCAACACTGGTGACCGCCGCAACCGCCACCAGCACTGCCAGGAGCAGCAAACGCAGATCACCTGCACGCGCATCACGCCAGGCTTGTTTGAACACTACACTCAAAGGCAAGGCTGCGAACGTGCTCATTTTTGCCTCAACTGATCTAGCGCATCCTGCAGCCGATCCACCGCAATGACCTCCAGGCCTTCGATCGGCTGGCGTGGTGCATTGGCTTTAGGAATAATTGCCATTGAAAAGCCTAGTTTTGCTGCCTCGCGCAAACGCTCTTGACCACGTGGGGCCGGTCGGATTTCACCAGCGAGTCCGATTTCACCGAACGCAATCAAACCCTTGGGTAAAGGCCGATCGCGCAAAGAGGAAATAATCGCAAGCAATACCGCAAGGTCAGCCGCAGGCTCGGTAATACGTACGCCCCCTACAGCATTGACAAACACATCCTGATCCGAAGTTGAAACACCTGCATGACGATTCAATACCGCCAGTAGCATGGCCAGACGATTACCTTCGAGTCCAACCGAGAGCCGGCGAGGATTAGGAACGTGCGCACTATCAACCAAGGCCTGAATCTCGACCAGTAAGGGTCGGGTACCCTCTTGTGTCGCCATCACGCAGGAGCCCGACACCTGATTGGGGTGTTGAGATAAAAACAAAGCGGAAGGATTGGATACACCTCTCAAGCCTCGGTCAGTCATTGCAAATACACCGAGCTCATTGACCGCGCCAAACCGATTTTTGAAGGCTCGGATCAAACGAAAAGACGAGTGCGTATCTCCTTCAAAATACAACACCGTATCAACAATGTGCTCAAGCACGCGAGGCCCCGCAAGCGTGCCATCTTTAGTTACATGCCCGATCATCACGATCGGTATACCGGCTTGTTTGGCAAGGCGGGTGAGTTGCGCAGCACACTCTTTAACCTGAGAGACAGAACCGGGGGCAGAGGTTAACTCGCTCGAATAAACCGTCTGAATCGAATCAATCACCGCAACTGCCGGTTTTTGCTCGAGTAATGCTGCCTGGATCGCATCAAGCCTGATCTCTGCAAACAAATCCACCGCCGCACCCGGCAAGCCGAGTCTGCGCGCGCGCAGTGCGACCTGCTCAGCGGACTCCTCACCTGTTACGTACAGAACTCTTTGACTGCCGGCCATTGCAACAAGCGCCTGCAAGAGCAGTGTTGACTTGCCTATACCTGGATCGCCCCCGATCAAAACCACCGCACCCGCTACAAGCCCTCCCCCCAGCACACGATCAAATTCAGCAATACCTGTTGAGATACGAGGTAACTCTAACGCCTCTACATCCGAGAGGCTGCGTACAGGACTTGATGTCGCAAGTGGCGCATAACGATGCTCACTTTGACCACTGACAACTGAATCGCGAAATTCTTCGAGGGTATTCCAGGCATGACAATGCTGGCACTGACCGGTCCATTTCGGACTGACACCACCACACTCTGAACATGCAAAAAGGGTTTTGACTTTAGCCATGAATTCTTATGCTGTACTGCCTAAACTGCCACCACCATCAATTCCGATGACCTGTCCGGTAATAAAACCGGCCTCCTCTGAAAGCAAGAAAGCAATCAGCGCGGCAACCTCATTGGCAGTACCCAGCCGGCCCATTGGTACCATGCTCGCAGTCTGCAGGCTGGTATCGCCCAGCGGCATTGCATTCATGAATAGCTCAGTATCAATCGCACCGGGCGCAACCGCATTGACAGTGATACCGTACTCCGCCAGATCTAATGCCCAGCTGCGGGTACAACCTATGATCGCGCTTTTAGCCGCAGCATAACTCGTTGCATCGCGGGCACCACGCACAGCCAGACTGCACAAATTGATAATTCGACCACTGCGACGCAATTTCATCGACTCGACAAAAGCCTGGGTAACCTGCACTCCCGTTCGCACATTCAAGTCAAAAGTTTCAAACAAGGCCGTTAACTCGACCGACCCCAGGGGCTGGGAAATATTGGAGCCGACATTGTTGACCACTGCATCAACCGGAAATTTGTCCCGGATCGTGCGCAAGACATCCTCGGTCTGACCTGCATCAGACAAATCGCACTCGTACAGATAGCCCGGAAAATCGATCTCAGCCGTGTTGCGCGCAATGCCAACAACGTGACAGCCCGCGTCCGAGAGGCGCTTGCTCAGTGCCCAGCCTATGCCCTTGGTGGCCCCGGTAATCAATACGCAGGTGTCTTTCAAACCGATCTCCCACTCGCAAAACGTATGTTTCACGCTACCGCTAGTCTAACGCAGGAGGAGTGAGTTGACAGTCACCCTGCCATTAAGTAGTTTTTGGGGAAAGAACCCAGCTTCGGCACCGAGACAATGGCTAATCCAATCCTGAATCTTCAAGACTTTGAAAAGGCAGCACAAAAAAAGCTCCCGCGCTGCATCTTTGGTTTCATCCAGGGCGGTGCGGAAGACGAAATTTCAGTCAAGAACAACCGTGAGGCCTTTAACCGGTTTAAGTTACTGCCACGTGTCATGGTCGATACCACGGCGCGCAGCACTCAAACAGAAACCTTCGGACATCTCTGGAGTGCTCCGTTTGCCATCGCGCCGATGGGTGCCATGGCGGTCGCTGTGGCCGATGCGGACCGGATACTCGCTCGGGCCGCCGCACAGGCGAACATTCCCTTTGTACTGAGTGGTGCATCTCTGCGCAGGATGGAGGATGTGATTCAGGTCAATGAATCGGCCTGGTTTCAGGCCTATATGACCTCTCAAGTACAGGACAACCTCGATCTGGTTCAGCGGGTCGCTAATTGTGGCTTTAAGACCCTCGTGATCACCGCCGATGTCGCGGTTGGCGCCAACAGGGAAAACGATGTGCGCAATGGCTACACCTCCCCGCTACGGCCCAGTTTTAAATTGCTGGCCGATGGCTTGAGCCACCCTGGCTGGATGCTCAATACATTTATACGCCCGATGCTTGCCGAGGGGATGCCAAAATTTGAAAACTTTGGTGCGGAACCCATCGCCATGCTCTCTCGCGCAGGACTCAGGTTACACCGTCGGGATAATTTCAACTGGGAGTCACTCAAGCACATTCGACAGGTCTGGAAACACAGATTGTTGCTAAAAGGCATTCTGGATCCAGAGGATGTAGTGCGTGCGCGTGAAATTGGCCTGGATGGTGTGATTGCCTCCAATCACGGAGGACGCCAACTCGACTGCACGATTGCGCCACTCGACATGGTTGCGGAGATGACACAAGCGGCTGGCTCAATGCCCGTCATGCTGGATTCGGGAGTGAGGCGCGGCACGGACGTGCTCAAAGCACTGGCTTTAGGTGCCCGGCACGTGTTTATTGGTCGCCCGTTTTTATTTGCTGCCGTGGTGGCTGGTCAGCAAGGTGTAACCAAAGCCATCAAACTTTTACAAGATGAAATACACCGGGATATGGCACTGCTGGGAGCGGTCGATCTGAATAATTTAAATAGCCGGATTCGAAAAATAGACTAAATGCCAGAAATAATGATGGTAATTTAATTTATCCGGATATGCCTGACCGAACTTTTGTGGCTGCCGCTCACTTAAATATGGCTCACTGAAATATGGCTCATTGGACTATGGCTCATTGGACTTTAGCACCAGAATCCTTCACCACCTTAGCCCATACGATCAGATCATCTTCAATTGTTTTTGCAAACTCTTCGGGAGTTGATCCTACAACGTCATAGCCACTGGCATTGAGCTGCGCCTTGACTGAAGGTGTATTGGCCGCTTCTTTGAAGGCCAAGCTCAATTTATCCACAACTGCCTTGGGCGTAGCTGCCGGAGCCAGAATTCCATACCAGCCATCAATCACAAAACCCGGAACTGACTCAGAAATAGTAGGCACGTCGGGTAACAAAGGCGCACGCTTGGCTCCAGCAACTGCCAGTGCTTTGAATTTACCGGTCGGGACGTGGGGATAAGAGGTTGAAAAACTGTCAAAGGTCAGATCTATCTCCCCCCCCAATAAAGCGACTACGACCGGACCGCTGCCTTTATAGGGAATGTGTTCCATTTTGGTTCCCGTGGCAGTCTGGAACATTTCAGCAGCCAGATGGCTGGTATTACCGTTACCTGCTGAGCCGTAACTCAACTTTCCCGGATTGGCCTTGGCATAGGCGATCAGTTCGGAGACCGAGTTAATCTGTAGACTAGGACGCGTCACAAGCAATAAAGGCAAACGTGCAACCAGCGATACTGGAGCAAAATCTTTTCGCGTGTCATAAGGCAGCGTTGGATAAAGCGAATCATTGATCGCATGAGCCGCCAGCACCATCAGGATCGTATAACCGTCAGGCTTGGATCTGGCCAGCGCACTCGTAGCAATAGTGCCGCCCGCACCCGCTTTGTAATCAATAATGACTGTCTGACCGAGCTTTTTTTGTAGTTCAGCAAGCATCGGCCGTGCCAGGAAATCGGCACTCCCTCCCGGAGGGTAAGGCAAAATCAGCGTGATGGGTTGATTGGGATAGGTTTGCGCCCCAGCTACGGCAACAAAGCTTAACGCCAAAGCACCCAGAGCCTTAGCGATCACGCGTGAAATGCCGTTGTTAAATTTTTTCATCACATCGTCTCCAGTGGCGACGGCTTTTCTGCCGCTCAATATCCAGTTACTTTAACAAGTTGCGAGCACAAATGTGAGGCAAAAGCTCCTGAAATGTGCAAAGATTGCGACACAACAACATCATCAATTCAAGAATTCGGTCAAACAATATGAAAATTTTAATTTTGGGCGCAGGTGGCGTAGGCGGTTTTTTTGGTGCGCGACTGATTCAGGCGGGCGCAGACGTCACCTTTTTACTACGTGACAAAAGAAATCAAAAAATCAAGGCAGAAGGCCTGGTTGTTGAAACCCCAAAAGAGACTTTCACGATCCAGGCTAAAACTGTGACACGCGACCAACTTAAACCCGAGTACGACCTGATCGTGCTGGCTCCAAAGGCTTATGATTTTCCAGATGCACTCGCCTCACTTGAGGGTGCTAGTGCACAAGGTGTATTTCTCCCCTTTTTGAACGGCTTGAGTCACATTCAGACTCTGGACGACAAATTCGGACGGGATCGTGTCATGGGTGGTGTCGCGCAAATCGCTGCAACGATCTCAAACACAGGAGCGGTGAAACAACTCACCGACCTGGGCTCCCTGACCGTAGGTCATCGTTCTGCGGCACACGAAGCACTCGCAAGAGCATTTTTCGCTCTCTGCGAAAAAGCGTCCTTTGACAAACTCTATAGCGAAAATATTGAGCAATCACTATGGGATAAATGGGTGTATCTATCGACTCTGGCGGGTATGACCACCCTGTGCCGTGGCAATGTAGGTAAGATCGCTGCAGCGCCCTGGGGTAATGAAACCATGACAAGTTTTTATGCTGAAACCTGCGCGATTGCCCAGGCCAATGGCTTTCCAACTAAAGAGTCGGCGCAGAAACGTTCGATTGAGATGCTGACTAAAGTCGGTTCAGGTTTTGCCGCTTCGATGATGCGAGATTTGATTCAGGGCAATATGACAGAACACGAACACATATTAGGAGAGATGATCAAGCGTGGGGTAGATAAAGGCGTCGCATGTCCACTATTAAAAGCCGCACATACGCACATGGTGGTCGAGCAAAGTAAAGACTAAAAATGAAAATCAGTGCACGGTTTTGGCAATGTAATAAACGATCGCCACAAGCGATGAAGCGCTAGCTATTAATTTCCATGTCATGCCGTGCAAATTTTTATACAGATCTGCTTTGAGTTCCTTGATATCTTCTTTAGTCGCAAACGTATCGAGGCGCGTTTCGATACGTGCGAGTCGATCGCAGGTATCGATTTGAAATGCCTCGAAATTAGCTATTTTTGCTTGCATATTACCCATCCCTAGCCTCGCTGAATCAAACCAGAATGGTAGCCCTAATAAACAGCAGACTCAACACGTAAATACCGCAATACTGCAAGCACGGATCATCTTTTTTGTAACAAAAGTTTTCACTACAGATCGTGAACCCGTTAATTCTCAAGCCGCGAAGGCTCAACAGGCTGTTCAAGCTCCAGGGCCGCACGTGCGAGTAAATTTTCCGGCAATGCGGTCTGAACAGACACACCGAGTCTTTCAAAATCTTTGGCCTGATTGATCAGGTTGCCTTTACCGTGCACCAGTTGTCCCATGGCTTGGTCATAAGACTCGCGCGCCCGATCGAGTTGCTTGCCAACATTTTCCAGGCTGGCTAAAAAAGTCACTAACTTTTTATAAACCTTACCCGCCCGATCGGCGAGCTCTGCGCTATGGGCATTTTGTTCTTCAAAGCGCCAGAGTTGCCGCACAATATTCAGGCTGGTTAACAAAGTCGTCGGTGTCGCAACCAAAACATTTTTCTCAATTGCTTTTTGAAATAAATTCTCGTCCGCCTTCAAAGCCTCGACAAAAGCAGACTCAATTGGGATGAACATAAACACCATTTCAGGAGTATTAAGTCCGGGCAATTCAAAATAAGAACGATCCGACAGCTCCTGAATACGGTCTGCAATTGCTTTCACATGCTCACGTAAGGCAAGCTCACGATCAACATCATTTTCAGCATTGACATACCGGGTATAGGCGTTAAGAGAGGCTTTGGCATCAACCACCAGATGTTTGTTTTGTGGGAGATAAATGATGACGTCAGGACGCTTTCGGCCATCCATGGTGTTAAAGCTGACCTCGCGTTTGAAATCGACCCCCTCGCGCAAACCAGACCGGTCCAGAACATTACCCAGAATCAGTTCACCCCAGTTGCCTTGCTTTTTAGCCTGACCTTTGAGTGCTGTGGCCAGGTCATGCGCCTCAGCAGTCATTTTTAAATTCAGCTCTTTCAACTGTGAGAGCTCAGCCTTAAGTGTGGCCTGTTGAGCGGTATCGTGAGTATGGATTTCTTCTACTTTGGTTTTGAACTCTGCAATGCGTTCTTTTAGAGGATTGAGTAACTGTCCGATGTTGGTTTGATTTTGCTCGGTAAAACGTTTGGATTTTTCTTCAAGAATATCGTTGGCCAGACTTTTAAACTGATTAGAAAGTGCCTCTTTGGCCTCAGTCAGCAGAGCAAGGTTTTCTTGTGCCCTGGAGGCCTCGGCCTCAGACAGTGTTTTGACTTGCGCAAGCTCCGTGTTGAGTGATGAGATCACAGCACTCGATTTTTCGAAAGCATCCATTGCCTGCCGACGCGCGAGCATGAGTTCCGACTCAAGCGAACGGATTTTTTCTTCTAGCACTGGAATCCTGCTTGCTCGCTCATTAGCCGTCGCCAATTCGACTGCAAGCTCAAGCCTGCCCTGCTCGCGGGCGGAACCTGCTTTTGCCCTGAGCATCAGCCACACAAGACCTGCTCCAAGTGCGATACCCACAATCAACGCGAGCAAAGAAAAACTATCGCTGTTCAATATCCAATCCTATTCAATGTTTTATATGCGTGTTTTAATCATTTTTGATACGGCTAACAAGTATATATTTATAGTTCAAAGCGAGTCGCTGGAGCCGCTATCAGGCAAAATATTGGTTGTTTGAAAGTAAAACAGCACTCTTGCTTCTTTTTTCAACTCTTTTAAAAGGTATCCCCCGTGAGCGAACTTCAAAAAATTGATCACACTGTCGGCACAGGCGCAGAAGCGACACCAGGCGTTGAGGTATCGGTGCACTATACAGGCTGGTTGTTTGATGCAGCCGCGCCTGAACAAAAAGGCAGCAAATTCGACAGTTCAAAAGATCGTGGTCAATTGTTCAGCTTCCCTCTGGGCGCTGGTCACGTTATCCGCGGCTGGGACGAAGGCGTTGCCGGCATGAAAATCGGTGGCAAACGGACTCTGATCATCCCTGCCTCAATGGGCTATGGCGAGCGTGGTGCGGGCGGCGTGATTCCTCCCAATGCAACGCTAGTGTTTGACGTCGAACTACACGGCGTGAATTGATCTTGACTAAACCGCGCTCAAAGTAAAACTCTGGCGCAGTTTCAAAAGGCGACTGCAAGGTTATTTGCAGTCGCTTTTTTTCAACCTAAGCGATATAGCCACACACCAACCACAATACCCAGCACAATCCGATACCAGCCAAAGGCGCGATAGGTGTGTTTTGAAATAAATGCCAGAATCGCACGCACCACAAACAAAGCGCTGAAAAAAGCAGTAACAAAACCCACAGCGATCGCAAGCATATCCGCCTGCGAAATCAGATTCGCATTTTTATACATGTCATAAGTGGCTGCGGCCAGCATGGTTGGCATCGCCAAAAAGAACGAGAATTCTGTTGCCGATTTACGCTCTATGCCAGCAAGCATGCCTCCAATAATCGTTGAACCTGAACGTGAGGTACCTGGAATCATGGCCAGGCACTGGGCAAAGCCAACGATCAGAGCTTGTTTCCAGCTGATTGTTTCAAGCGATGTCGCGGTAATCGCTGTCGCCTGAGCCTGACCAGGTTTGCGCACACGCTCAACCCACAACATGATCAGTCCACCTAATATCAGTGTCACCACCACCACGGATGGCTGAAAAAACAAGGCTTTGATCTTTTTAATAAACAGAAAACCAATAATGGCTGAAGGTAAAAAGGCAATGAGCAAATTACGGGTAAATGACATCTCTACTGGATCGCGTTTTAGCGTGCCTGTCATCATTTGAATCAGACGTGCACGGAAAATCCACATGACCGCCAGGATTGATCCAAGCTGTATTACAACCTCAAAAACCTTGCCCTCGGTTGAAGTGAATTCGATCCACTTACCCACAATAATTAAATGACCCGTGCTGGAGATCGGCAAAAACTCTGTGATTCCTTCGACAATACCAAGGAAAAAAGCTTTGATTAATTGCAAGCTTGTTTCGGTCATGCAAACACTCCAGAATATTTTTTAAAAGAATGGTGTGAGTATAGTGATAAGCTCATAACAAGATGCCATCAACATAGAACCAGCGGCCATCTTGTTTGATGAACTGGCTAATTTCATGCAATCGCGTGGCTCGACCATGAAGTCTGTTGCGCGCGACAAACTCAACCTCAGCGTGAGCAGAATCGCTCTGCTGATGCCGTTTGAACTCAAGGCCTAGCCACTTTACTCCTGCGTCAAACTCAATCGTGGAAGGACTATTTTCTGAAAACCAGGTTGCCTTTAGATAATCTTCACGCTCATACACAAAAGCGCTATAGCGAGAGCGCATGAGGCTTTCCGCATCGGGAGCCGGATGCTCGGCGTAGTGATCCAGATAACGCGCGCAGCACTTCTCAAAGCTCAAGGCCTTTTTTTGCTGCTGTCGGCCACAGGGGCATGGGATATTTTTCACAGACATGTTAGCTATTATGCCTTTGCCGGTGAAATTATAGAAAAAACGCTGGCCAAGTCCTCTCCTTAGCCTAGATACAAAGAAGAGAGCTCGCTGGCACGACCGTCTCGGGTCATTTCTTGCGCCTCACCTGAAAAGACCGTGCTGCCCTGACGCAAAACATGAATGTCGGTCGCAACTTTCAAAGCAATCGCTGCCATTTGCTCAGTCAGCACAACACAAACCTCACCTGACTTTGAGAATGCGCCAATAAATTCATAAATTTGCGTCGTAATCAGTGGCGACAGACCAAGTGAGGGTTCATCTAGCAAAAGCACTCTAGGGTCACGGATCGTGGCACACGAGAGAATCATCATTTGTTGTTGACCACCGCTTAACAGCCCTGCCTGAGAGCCAGACTTTTCAGCAAGGATGGGAAAGCGCTCGTACACCTCATTCAATGCTTTGTTGAGCGCTGACTTGCGCGCACCAAAGCTCCAGGCCAGACGCAGATTTTCCGCCACGCTCAAGTGACGAAACAGTCGACGCCCTTCCATCGCGTGCGCAATGCCAAGCTTTGCCCGCTCGGATGCTGCAAGACCGGTGATATCCCGACCATCTAGTTTGATATGCCCACTGGTTGTCGCACTCAGCCCTGAGATCGCTCTGAGTAAGGAAGATTTTCCCGCGCCATTAGCACCGAGAATCCCTGTGATGTGACCATTGACAGCCGTACCAGAAAAGCCTTTGACCGCTTGTATGGGACCATAACTCACCGATAGATTCGAGATCTCAAGCATGTTCAACTCCTTCGGTGCCAAGATAGGCCTCGATCACCGCAGCATCCTCACGCATGGCAAGCATGGTTCCACGAAAGATAATTGAGCCGCTATCGAGCACAACCACTTCATCAACCAAATCCGCCAGAAAATCCATATGGTGTTCAATCAGCAAAATAGTGATGCCTAGGGATTTTAATTTTTTAAGAATGACGCCCAGACTCTGCATCTCCAGATCCGAAAGACCCGCGGCAGGCTCATCCAGCAAGATGACTCGGGGCCTGGCCATCAGTGCACGGCCGAGCTCGGTCATACGCCTATAACCATAAGGCAGGCTCTCAACCGGTTGATCCGCAACCTCTGCAATGTCAAGCAACTCAATAATGCTGTCGCATTGTTCGAGGGCCAGCAGCTCTTGTTTGTAAGCGCGAGGCAAACCTAGGCCGGCCTCTAGCCAGGAGTAAGACATCTGGGCGTGCGCACCAAGCAAGATGTTTTCCCTGACCGTGAAATGCGGAACTAAGCGTGGATCTTGAAAAGTTCTGATGACTCCGAGCTTTGCCATCTGAGCGTCAGAGCGCGACGTCACATCGCTATCGTTGAGCAAGACACGACCTGCAGTCGGTGGAAAAACACCAGCAATCACATTGACCAGCGTACTTTTTCCAGAGCCATTGGGTCCGACCAGGGCCGTAATCTGGCGAGCAGGAATATCGAGGGAAACATGATTGACTGCGACAAGCCCACCAAATTTCATGGTGATATCTTTGACCAGAATATTCGTATGATTAGCTTTGATACTTAAAAAATCCGAGGAGATTTTATTTTTATCCGAGACTTTTCGGATTGATGTTCGAATAAATCTGGACGCACTAAACAATAAACCACCAATTCCCCTACGAAATAAAATCAGCGTAAACGTCAGGATCAGACCGTACGCAATGAATTGATATTGGGTAAATACCTGAAGCTGTTCAGGTAAAAAAGTAAAGAAAATCGCGCTCAGGATTTGACCGCCGATCGACCAGAGCCCGCCCACGATTGCGATCACAAGCACCTCAATAGAGCGACTGATCGTAAAACTATCTGGTCCGAGGTAACCAACGAGATGCGCGTAAAAAGCACCAGCAAAACCTGCGAATAAACCACTTAAGGCATAGGCAAGTTGTTTGGTCTGACGGCGCACGATACCGACGCTCCCCGCGGCAAGCTCACTGTAGTGAACAAGAAATAAGGAGCGGCCAAGACGACTCTGGGAAAAATTACGCACAAAAATGACCGAGCAGGCCGTAATCAAAAGCAAAAATTGAAAATAATCCACTGTACTGAGTTTCATGCCCAGGACGATCAAGGTGCCAAGACCTGCAGAAGGCACACCACTCAATCCCATCACCCCGCCAGTTAAGGCCGTCAATTCACGCGCGACTTCGAGAAAGATTTGTCCAAAGCCAAGAGTCATCATGGCGAGATATACCTCTTTGACTCGTCCGGCAGGATAAGAAAGAATGAAGGCAACCAAGCTCGCAGCGATGCCCGCGATAGGGATGGAAAACAGCAGACTCAACCCTAGCGTTTTTGACAAGATGGCGGTGCCGTAAGCCCCAACCCCAAAAAACGCTGCGTGGCCTAGGGAAATCTGTCCCGTCATTCCTGTCAATATGTAAATACTCTGGGTAAACAAAATCGAGATGAGCGCAAAGCTCAAAATCTGCAGTGTTCCTGCTTTCATATATCCTGCTCCAACAAGCAGGGTCAGCAGAAAAAATATCTGAAGATACTTGTTGGTCAGCAAAGTGGTTAGTTTTTCGCGCAAAGTATTCATGCTTTGTTTACCTCCGCGCGACCAAAAAAACCTTGTGGGCGTATCGCCAGCATCAGGATCAGCAAGCCAAAGGCAATACCATGCTCGGCAGCAGTTGAGATATAGCCACCGACGAGCTTGCTCGTAATACCAAGAATGATTCCTCCGAGAAGTGCCCCGCCAGAATTACCCATACCTCCTAAGACAGCCGCGACAAAACCAAACATCACCAGTTCAAATCCAAATGCGGGGTCAACCGTGCCGCTGATCTGTGCGACCAGAATACCAGCCACACCTGCCAGCAGACTAGAAAGAACGAAGGAGCCGGAGATAATCAAATTAACCGGCAACCCCTGCACAACAGCGAGTTCCATATCCTGCGCACAAGCCTGGATGGCTGTACCCAGAACGGTGAAGCGCGTGAGGCACTCGAGAACGATGATCAACACAAGCGAGATACACAGCACTGCCAGATATTGGAGTGAGATACTTTGCCCCCAGATAGTCACCACATCCTGAACCTGAAAAAGCACCTCAGGAAAAGCAACAGCCTGCGAACCAAAATATCGCGCAGTGACACCTTGAATCACGATACCAAAGCCCAGCGTGGCAATGACCCACCCCATACTGCCGGCAGTCTTGAGCGCAGGACGAATCGCGATCCGCTCGACCAGAACACCAGTCAAGGCAACTAAAAGAAGTCCGAAAACAATACTGACCACGTCACTCAAGCCATACTGAACCAGTAATGCCGTTGACATTGCTGACAACATCATCACGGCACCCTGACCAAAATTTAATGTTTTGGTCGTCCAGAAGGTCATGTTCAGCCCGACGGCCACCAAGGCGTAAACGGAGCCTACACAAGCGCCCGCGATCACGAGAGAAACGAAAAAGTCCATCCCGGACTCCCAGAGGAGATGAATTAAAAAATAAAGCTAAAAAAGCTAGTTTTATTCTTTAACTGGAAGAAGAAACAACTTCCCGTCTTTTCCTTTGCTCATTTCAAACAGGCTGAGATCTTTCGCGCTGAAGGCATCATGATTATCGGGTGTGAAGGATATCGAATCGTTGGTCACACCTTTAAAATCAGTCAGCTTATTCATCGCGGCAATCACTGCGGCAGGCTGAGTAGAACCGGCGGCTTTCATGGACTCCAGCAGAATACGCGTGCAGTCATACGCTTGGGCAACGATGGTGCCGAGCGTTAACTGGGGGTTAGCCTCATCAGGACCGTACCAGCGATCTGTACCATGAGCAGCACGGTACTGATCCACAAAAGTTTGCGCAGCAGGCTTTAGCGGACGCAGACCAAAGGCCGTTGGGCTCATCGTCCGAGTACCCAGCGCCAGATTACCTGCGCCTTCGATATAGGGTGGCGTCACCGCACCGGTCGAGCCATAAAGATCAGCCTTCACATTCAAACGACTCATATTTTTACGGATCACTGCAAAATCAGCACCCAGACCAATGACAAGCACCGCCTCAACACCTGCACGCTGCATGCGCGCAACCTGCGAGGCCATGTCCTGGCTTCGCTGGTTATAGGACTCAACCTCAACTTTAACGCCAGGGTTTTTAGCCAACATCGCTGCCTTGGTCATTTCCGAACCCGTGACACCGTAGGCTGTACTTTCATGCAGGATTCCAACGTTTTTGTATTTAGCACCCAGGGCCTGTCCCATTGCAGTCGCCTCGGACTTGTTGGTGATAGCCATGGAGATAATATTTGCACGGGGTGGTTTACCTTCGCCATTTTTTAAGGTGACTTGGGGTGATTGAGCCAGAGGATTGCATACCGGGCGGCCATCCGCCTCAAGCATATCCATCGTCGCAAGCGAAGGACCACTGCCCGCAGGTGCAATGATCGCGACGATATCTTTGTTATCAAGAATGCGCCGCATATTCTGTACAGCACGATCGGGGACGAGTTGATCGTCCAAGGCTTCGGCTAATTCAACTTTCTTACCGTTTACGCCACCATTTTTATTAAACATTTCAATGGCGAGCACAACACCGCGCCGATTGCCTTCACCAAACTCGTTGAACGGTCCTGTCAGCGCAGTAGTCATGCCTAACTTGATGGTGTCCTGAGCCTGAACCTGAACTGACAGACCTGAGAGCAACAGGCTGGCCATGATGATGGATAATTGATGATTGAATTTATTTTTTTTCATGCTTGTCTCCTACCTTATTTTTTATATTGTTAAGTCATTAAGAAACTGAAACTTCACTGCCCTAACTCTTTTCGAACCAGCTTTATGTGCGTGCGAAACCGCGGTAGCCATCTTTCACAATTTCTTCGCACTCCATGCGATAGTGCGCCATGCCACCTGCATAGGGCATGAATACACGAGGCTTGCCTGGAACGTTTGCGCCAAGGTACCAGGAGTGTTTAGCCATGGGTAAAAGAGTTTTATTCGCTGCAGCATTCACATGCTCTAACCAGTCGACTGTCGCCGCTTCGGTTGCCTCGATTTTTTTAAATCCTTCAGCCTGCAAATCAGCAATGCACTGGGTAATCCACTCGACATGTTGTTCAATCGCGACCGGCATATTTGTTAATACCGAGGGGCTTCCGGGTCCTGTGATGGTGAACATATTAGGAAAACCTGGCACCTGTAGTCCGAGATAGTTACGCGGACCGGCATTCCAGGCCTCTGTCAGGGGCAGGCCACGCTCACCTTCAATATTAAGGCTTAGTAATGGTCTGGTCATAGCATCGAAGCCTGTGGCGAAAACAATCACGTCAAGCTCGTACTCATTGGTCGCAGTTTTAATACCGCGCTCGGTAATCCGTTCGATTGGTGCAGGACGCAAATCCACCAGCGTGACGTTGTCACGGTTATAAGTCTCGAAATATTGCGTATCAATCGGCGGACGTTTTGCGGCGAAAGGATGATCGATATCAGTGAGTATGTCCGCCACCTTGGGATCTTTAATTTTCTGACGGATTTTTTCAATAATGAATTCTGCAATCTTATCGTTAGCTTCTTTATTATTCAAAACATCATTGAAGCCTGCACGAAACTGAAACCCGCCTTTCTCCCATAACGCGTCAAGAATTTTTACGCGTTCCTCAGGTGAAGTTTCCAGCACACTACGATTCTCGATATAAAACGCCTGCCCGTTTGTGTTGGTACGCGTGATCTCACGAATTTCTTCGAAATGATCTTCTACATATTTTTTAAACTCTTGCGTCAGTGGTGCATTGCGCGCCGGAATACTGTAGTTGGCCGTACGCTGAAAGACGGTGAGATGTTTGGCTTTTTCCGCTATGACAGGGATAGCTTGTATACCGGTAGAGCCTGTGCCTATGATCCCTACCCGCTTACCGGTGAAATCGACGCCCTCATGTGGCCACTGTCCCGTGTGATACCACTTTCCCTTGAATGCACTGAGGCCATCGATTTTTGGCACATTGGCAGTTGATAAACACCCCACAGCAGTAATGAAATATTTTGCCTCGTACTCATCACCGCAAGAGGTTGTTGCACGCCAGAGGTTGGCTGCGTCGTCATAGCGAGCGCCGATGATCTCTGTTTTAAAACGGATGTCTGGACGCAGCTTGAATTTATCAGCGACGTAATTCAGATAGCGGCGAATCTCGGCATGATCAGGAAAACGCTCTGTCCATTTCCACTCGCGGGCGAGCTCATCAGAAAAATAGTATTGATAAGCATGACTCTCGGAATCACAGCGTGCTCCAGGGTATCTATTCCAGTACCACGTACCGCCCACCTCTTCGCCACGCTCGACAACAGCCACCTTCAGATTCAGCTTGTCCCGCAGGCATAACAATTGGTACATGCCGGCAAAACCTGCACCCACGACTAAGGCATCAACCTTGATTACAGCCATACTTTTTGTCTCCGACGTATATAATTTTGCAGGACAAAACAAAATGTCCTGTTTTTTATTTATCAATATTTATACATCAAAACTTATCAAAAAGAACGTCTCTATTTATTTGTACCTGCTATAAAAGCAACAAGCAAAATCCAGACGACAAAGGATGCGCAGGCTGCAGACCAGCTATTTAAAAGCGAATCAGGCGAAACAGACCAGTGCGCGATAGCCCCCATGGTTTTGTTTGACGAAACAATCTCAATGATTAAATTAGCTGGCAAGCAAAAAAGACTCGTCACAAACTGCCAGAAACCTGCCGAGGTGAACAGGTGATCAAAGCCCTGTCCTTGCAGGAAAAGTGCAAAAGATTTCATCGTTTTATTCCTTGACTCCTGGCGGTCTGTAGGACCCAGCTATTCTCTCAGCGAGCTGCGGGCAATCTCTCAACGCTTAAGTGTTTAACCCTTATACCAGTCCTTGACTGCTGTTACATAACGCGCGACACCCTCAGTCACACTCGCGGCCTGGAGCGCACCGTACGAGAGGCGCTGATAATTAGCCTCCTCTGTGTTGGTCAGACCGAAAGCAAAACCTGGAATACTGACAACCTTGTGTTTCTCAGCCATGGCGCGGTTAAAGGCCAAGGGGTCCTGACCTTTTTGCAAGCCAGGCAATTTCATCAAAACATAAAAAGCACCCTGCGTGCGAGGGAACTGAACCAGCTCACCCAGACCTTCTAGCGCCTGATAAACATTTTTGCGCACTTCGCCTAACGCATCGACCTTTGACTGAACCCAGACCCGACCATACTTGAGTACTTCCAGAGCGAGTAACTGCGTCGGTACTGGGGCACAGATCAGATTCGTATCCTGAACTTTATTCATTGCATCGTACAGATCTGCCGGAAACACGACATAGCCTAGTCGCCAGCTGGCCATGCCATAGTTTTTTGACATGGAAAAAAACGAAAATGTGTGTTTTGCCGCACCGGGCAACGATGCCGGAGAAAAATGCTTTGCACCATCGTAAGTGAAATATTCGTAAGCCTCATCGCTAAAATGATAGAGACCACGAGCACCACAAAGGTTATTGACCGCAGTCAGAGACTCTTCGGAGTAGACCGCACCGGTAGGATTGTTGGGTGATACTGTCACAATCGCTCGGGTCCGCGGTGTAATGGCCGCTGCCAACGCCTCGACATTGAGACTCCAGTCCTCGTTCACATCCACAGGAACAGGCACACAACCGCACATCCTGATCGCCATTTCCTGATTGAAATAGAACGGCCTGGGCAAAATAAATTCATCACCTGGATCAGCAATCGCCAGGATGCAATTGAGAAAAGCCATATTGCTGCCTGCAGTGACCATCAGGATAGAGTCTGCCGTGACCTGAAAATTATTTTCGTCAGCCAGTTTTTTCTTTAAAGCCTCGACCAGGGCTGGATAGCCCATCACGGCCTGATATTTATTTAACTGAACATCTCCCATCATTGAGGGGATGGCAGCAATCGCCGCATCAGGCGGTCCATAATTCACCACACCTTGCCCAAGTGAAATTGTGCCGGGATTGTTACGAACTAATTCACCAATTGCCGGAATAATGGGGGTGTCGACCGCAGCCATCCGCATAGAGTAGCGTTTCATAAGTGAAATCTTCAATATTCAGCTAAAAAAGTGACTAAAGTTTACACTGACCGTTGCGTGAGGCTAAAGAACAATTACAGTTCCCTTGCGAATCTCAACCTCGAAGCTTTTATATAAATAGCCATGGAATTATTTAACCAAATTATTTTTGCGATTTTTTCGCTGATTTTGGTTGGTATTTACTTCTCTACCGTGCGCAAAGAAAGCTCCACGGAATTTGAGTTTTTTAATCCATACTGGCCTGCATCCTTACTGCTAAGAGCAACGAGTTTTGCAGCCTGGGCTCTGGTTCCGCTGTTCAATAAACCTGCGCTGGTCCTAGCCAACATATCGTTCGTGGCTTCGACAATCACCATCGCGCTGTTTATCAGATCCTGGACGTACAGAATTACCCTGTCGCAGAAAAAAGCACTGTTACTGTTGTTGATATCAGTGACTTGCCTGTATATCTATTTACTTGTCCAGGAAAACGGCTATTCTGCGCGCGCCGCACTGATCGGCAGCGTTGGAACAGCCATGGCGATTTGGGAAGGTTATGAGCTCTGGCGTAATTTAAAGCGAATTCAATCGCTCATCCTTAGACTGACACTCCTGCTCGTCAGCACTCAGACAGTGATAGGGATTGCCTTAGCTATTTTTTTATCTGTCGCCAATACCAATCAAGTCCCAAATATTCTTCTGGCGGATGTTAATGCCAGTGCATTTTTATTTGTGACGTTCGGCCTCCAGTTATTAACTTATGTGTTTATCAATAGTTTTCTCTATGAAAGATTGTGGATCAAGGAAAAATTGACTCTGATAGATTTAAAAAACAAACAAGACGAATTGACCACGACCCCATTTGAAAAAAATCAGATTGCCTTTTTACTCAAAGAAAAAGAAGTGTTGATTTCATCGCTCCTCAAATCAAACAAGACTGCAGCAACGGGCGCACTCTCGGCCTCGATTGCCCACGAACTTAATCAACCACTCGGAGCATCGCTGATCAACATTCAGTTTTTAAAAATGATGGCAGACTCAGGACATCTGGATCTGGCAGCTCAAAAAAATCTGATAGAAGCTCTGGAGTCCGACACCCAGCGTGCAGGAAATATTGTCAAAACACTACGCTCTATTTTTTTAGAACAAAATATCAAATTAACAGCCATCAATGCCTCTGAGGTGTTACTCAGCTTGCTACCCATTATTGAGTCAGAGCTCAAGTCGAAAAATATACAGTTGAGTTTGAACATCGCCCAACACATTCAATTAAAGCTGAGCAAGACAGAGTTTCAACAACTCATCCTTAACATTTTGAATAACGCGATTGAGGCGTTAAATACAGTCGAACAAGACCACAAGAGCATTGCGATCGAAGCGACACAGAACAATGAATGTACTGAAATATCCATCGCAGACAACGGCCCGGGTATCGCGCCACATCTTCGCGACGGTATCTTTGAATTATTAACCGGCGACAAAAAAGCGTGCATGGGCCTGGGGCTCTGGCTCTGTAGTCATATCATGCAAAGACATGGCGGAAAAATCTACGTAGACTACTCGACTCAGGGAGTAACAAAATTGGTCATGCGCTTTCAATGACGAGCGGATCAGTCACCCGGCAAAACTCAAGTAGCTCAAACCTCAAAGATCCCCTCGGGCAATAGCGCACTGACGCACACATTCGGCAAATCAACCGCATTACTGATACGCAAATCGACCGCCAGTGAACAGATTACATATGCTTGCTCACGTGTGTAACCACGCTCTCCTAGCAAGGAGATCATCTCAAGCAATGCATTGCGAGCAGCGAGTGTGAGATCCTCGCATTCCTGAGTGCCGTCTTCGCGAATCGGTAGCCCTGTAGTTGCGATGAAATTATGAGGCGCCGCCCACTGGGGTGGTAGAAAATAACCTGGATGAGAAAATCTGGGGAAGCGCTGATTTCTGCGAGTAGCCTCACCAGACAACACTTTAAATCTAACCACTGCGCTTGCGCCCATTTCGATAGCCGTGATGCAGCACTCGGAGTCGCCTTGCGCGTAGTGTGCGTCGCCTGCGGAAAAAAGTGCCCCACTCACACCTACGGGGATCTGAAGCTTTGAGCCACGCGTCAACTGCTTGATGTCGGCATTACCGCCATTTTCGCGGGGAGGCATAGTTCGCAGCCCAGTGCTGGCGATCGGCTCGATAGAAGGCACGGCGTCTTGCGCATCTGGGAGCAAAGCAATGCCTCCACGTCGCACCAGATCGGTTTCGCGCGCATTCCATTTCAGTAATTGCTCATGCGAAGGCGCAACACCCGCTGTACCCATAAAAATTCCTTCCGGGATTTTGACGCCAGGAATTTGAGCGGAGCGCGCAAAACCCTTGTCAATATCCCAATGTGCGAGGAATTTCGCTTCGAAGATATCGCGTAAAAAACCGGCACCTGGCCGAATCACAGTCCAACCATAGTTCTGTGGAATCAAATCGACAAACTCGATTTCGAGTATGTCACCAGGCTCTGCGCCTTTGACAAAGATCGGTCCTGTGAGTGGATGACCGACTTTTTTATCGTTTTTGGCCAAGTCCTCAAAGGACATGCCAGGCTTGACCTGACCATCCGCTGCATCTCTCGTTTCGAGCAAGATGTCCTCGCCGGGCGAGACTTCAGCGATAGGCTCGATATCAGGATGCCAGCGATTATGGCCAGTACCAGGGTCGTCACGCAGACGGGCATTACGGTCGATCAGGATGGATTTCATATAAATACATTAACCGAATCACACACGTTTTGCATCATATTTAAGTCAAGTTATTTGCTATGGGGCACACAACCCAGTAAATAAGAATTTTGTATAGCAAACTGGGGAGCGAAAATAATTATCTCAATATATTTATTTAGGCAACACAAAAGTAACAGTCGCACGAGCCCCCCACCCTGCAGGACCTCCTGGAATTGAGCTCAGGTAGTACATGCCGCCCACACTAAACTGAACAGGCAACTCGCCAAATACTTCCAGTTTAGAAACACCGACGTATAGCGGATTGGAGGTGCGATGCAGGTCATAATTGTACTGAGCCTGCATGTTTGCCGAGTATGTCCAGGAGTCTTTCGTGGTGTAGGCCAGGAAAGGCTGTCCGTATAAATTATTTTGCGTGCCGTAGGTAGGATCACCTCCAGCACTCCAGGACTGATAACCTAGCAAACCATAGGTCCAAGGGCCATCGCGATTGAGGACAACACCAGTGACGCCAACCCCCGTCTGCTGTGAGCCATAAAAACCATTACTGTTCAATGGAGCGCTAAGATACGGTCCCACGCCCCAAATCCAGGAAGAACCGGTGTAGGGTGCATAAAAAGACTCGATCGTTATGCTCGAGACGCCAAAACCAGATTGACCATAGACATTGTTCAGATTGACTGCGGCCAGGATCGGCCGAACGATAAAAATATCGCCACCTCCCAGATTAATTGGCATCACGGGCTGTAATAAAACAGTCTGGTCTACTCCTTTTTGATCCAATCCCATCCCGCGGTTATATTCAAACTGAATAGGAACGGAAATCATATTGGCAATAGGGTTAGCTAATTGCTTGGCTATTTCCTCTTTATCGAGTGCAGCCTTTGGGGCGGCGATCTCTGAGGATTTCTCTTTATCGGCGGTTGCTGCGAGAGCGGCGACTTCCTCGGCAACACACTGCTGTGCGAGGTTGAGCGCAAACATAACAACCGGTATGAAAGCAATTTTGTAAGATATTTTCATGGAGATCTTTAGCAGAGGTCACTCATTGTTAATATTTATTTTCTCAGTTTGGCAATGTGCTGGTTTCATAAACGAAAGCACGCAAAGATTTTGATCGAACAGTGGCGAGAACATTACAATACGATCGGACTGCATTCTAGTTTGGATTATCAAACGCAGCTTGAGTACGTATCTGGATGGAAAAGCAGTGCAACAACCAGAGCCTTCGTTTCTAAATGAAATGGTCCGATAAAACCAGACAGGTCACCTGGAATAGCACGATATAGAAGCCGTTTATTTTGTAACAAATTGTAAATACGAACTTACAGCGCAAGTGCTCTACCAATCACCAGACGTTGTATGTCGCTCGCACCTTCATAGATCTGGCATACGCGTACATCCCTGTAGATTCGCTCAACAGGGAAATCACTTACATAACCATAACCACCATGAATCTGGATCGCATCCGAGCAGATTTTTTCGGCAACCTCTGAAGTAAAGAGTTTAGCCATTGAGGCTTCCGTGAGACAGGGCCTGCCCGCATCTTTCAAGGCAGCCGCACGCCACACCATCAGTCTGGCCGCATCGAGCTGAGTGGCCATATCGGCAAGTCTGAAATTGACGGCCTGGTGCTCGATAATCGGCACACCGAACGCGACCCGGTCTTTTGCGTAGGCCACTGCGGCCTCGAGTGCTGCACGCGCCATACCAACCGCTTGCGCTGCAATTCCGATACGACCGGCCTCCAGATTGGACAGGGCAATCTTGTAGCCGTCTCCTTCATTGCTCATCAGTGCTGAGGCTGGAATACGACAGTTTTCAAACAAAATCTGAGCGGTATCGGAGGCATGCTGGCCCATTTTGTCTTCAACCCGCGAAACGATAAATCCAGGCGTATTCGTCGGCACCAGAAAACAAGAAATACCTCTCTTGCCGGCACTCTTGTCTGTCACGGCGAGCACGAGCGCCATATCGGCATTTTTACCAGTGGTGATAAATTGCTTGACGCCATTTAAAACATAATACTCACCCTCCCGATCTGCACGGGTCGTGAGCGCCGAGGCATCCGAGCCGGTATGCGGCTCGGTTAAACAAAAACAGCCTAGCTTTTCTCCTCGCGCCAAAGGTATTAACCACTCTTTTTTCTGTGCCTCGGTGCCATATTTCAGTGTGATGCCACAGGGCAGAGAGTTTTGAACACTCACAATCGTTGAGGTCGCACCATCACCGGCAGCGATCTCCTCGAGCGTCAAAACCAGTGACATGTAATCCATGCCCGCACCACCCCACTCTTCTGGGATCACCATTCCCATTGCACCAAGCGCTCCAAGCTCTCTGAGTGCCTCGGCGGGAAACGTATGATTTTTATCCCACTCACTTGCAAAAGGAGCCAGGCGTTCTTTGGAAAATTCGCGCATGGAATCACGAATCATTTCCTGTTCAGTCGTCAGTATCATGAGCTAACCTGTTTTATTAATACATTTCAAGAGCCATCGCCGTGGCTTCACCACCACCAATACAAAGTGACGCTACACCGCGTTTCAAACCGTATTTTTTCAAGGCACCTAATAAGGTCACCACGATCCGTGCGCCCGAGGCACCGATAGGATGTCCCAGTGCGCAAGCACCACCGTGGATATTGACTTTCTCAGCAGGCAAATTCAAATCGTGCATCGCAGCCATGGCCACAACTGCAAACGCTTCATTAATCTCATACAAATCAACCTGCTCAGAGGTCCAGCCTGCCTTGGTGAGTAATTTTTGGATGGCACCGACCGGAGCGCTCGGAAACAAGGCGGGCACATGGGCGTGGTTAGCATGCGCTACGATACGCGCCAAGGGCTGCAAGCCAAGCTTGCGAGCGTGAGATTCTCTCATCAGGACCAGGGCGGCTGCACCGTCCGAAATCGAGGAAGAATTGGCCGCCGTGACGGAGCCGTCTTTTTTAAAGGCTGGTTTTAACTCTGGAATCTTGGCGATATTGACAGCAAAAGGACCCTCGTCTTTGCTGATCTGCAACTCGCCCTTTCTGCTTGAGACCGTAACGGGTGCAACTTCCCAGTCAAAGCTGCCGTTATTACTTGCCTCTTGCGCACGATTGGTCGAGCGTATCGCATACTCATCCTGTGCCTGGCGGCTAAACCGATAACTACCCGCGCAATCCTCAGCAAACGTGCCCATTAAACGACCGCGATTTTCTTTTGAATAAGCGTCTTCCAGACCATCCATAAACATATGGTCAATCATTTGCCCATGCCCCAAACGGTAGCCACCACGTGCTTTGGGCAATAAATATGGCGCATTGGTCATGGACTCCATGCCGCCAGCAATCGTGATGGCATACGAGTCAGCGACTAGCCCATCGTGACCCAGCATCAGGGCTTTCATCCCAGAGCCGCAGACTTTGCTAATAGTCGTGCAGCCAGCTGAAAGCGGCAAACCCGCCAGCAGTGCCGCCTGACGCGTTGGCGCCTGCCCCAGGCCGGCAGGCAGGACGCAGCCCATCAGCACCTCTTCGATTAAGCCCGCATCCAGACCTGCTCTCTGAAGCGCCGCCCGAATCGCAACCGAGCCCAACTCTGCTGCGGTGAGACCGGCAAACCCTCCCTGAAAACTTCCCATAGGTGTTCTGGCTGCGGAAACAATAACGACTGGATCGCTTGTCATGTTCTTAATTCGCTTGATTGAGTAAAAAGTAAAAAAAATTTAACAAAAAAAAGTAAAAAACAAAAAGTAAAAAACAAAATACAAAACGACCAGATTAAAAATCCATGTCTTTCAGGACACGCGCAATCACCAAACGCTGTACTTCGCTCGTCCCCTCATAGATTTGTGTGATCCTCGCATCCCGGTAATGACGCTCTACAGGGTAATCCTCCAGATAGCCATACCCACCGAAGATTTGAATGGCTTTGGAGCACACCGCTTCAGCCATCTCGGAGGCAAATAATTTTGCTTGCGAAGCCTCGGACAAACAAGGCAAATTTCGCTCGCGCATACTTGCTGCTTGCAAAATCAACAAGCGTGCAGCATTAATCTGGGTCTGCATATCAGCGAGAAAATTAGCAACGCTTTGATGCTCAATGATAGGAACGCCAAACTGCACACGTTCCTTTGAATACTTTACAGCTGACTCAAAGGCAGCGCGCGCGATGCCAAGGGCTTGTGCCGCGATGCCGATCCGACCACCCTCAAGATTGGATAAAGCAATCGCTAAACCCTTGCCACGCGGACCCAATAAATTGGCTTGAGGGACTTCGCACTGCTCGAGCGTAATCGCACAGGTGTCCGAACCACGGATACCCATCTTTTTTTCAACACGATTGACGATAAAACCGGGGGTATCGGTTGGAACGAGGAAAGCCGAAATCCCCTTTTTCCCTAACTCAGGATCCGTTACTGCAAATACGATCGCGAGTGCCGCGCGCTTGCCGTTGCTGACAAATTGCTTGGAGCCGTTTAACACCCACTTGCCCTCTTTGAGCACGGCGCGGGTTTTCAAATTATTCGCCTCAGAGCCAGCCTGAGGCTCGGTCAGACAAAAACACCCAACAGCCTGACCTGTCGCCAGTTTGCTTAGCCAGGTTTTTTTTTGCTCCTCTGAGCCATATTTCTGAATCGGGCCACAGCCTACAGAGTTGTGGATACTCATGATGGCCCCGACAGCACCATCGCCTGCCGAGATCTCCTCGACAGCCAGCGCATAGGAAACATAATCAACATTAGCGCCGCCCCACTCCTCAGGCACCACCATCCCCATCAGGCCGAGCTCACCCATTTGAGTGATGACAGACTCATCAACCCAGCCTGCCTGATCCCAACGCTCACTATGCGTGGCCAGTTCATTGCGAGCAAAATCCCTGGCCATATCGCGAACCATGATTTGTTCTTCGGTGAATTCCATAAAGCCCATGTCGAGTCCAGATCTAAACACCACGGAAAACCAACCATAAATCCCCGGGCTTTAAATTGCTGTCATTTCATGGACAATCTAAGGGGAATCCCTAGTGATTTGATTCAGCTTCCGAATGAAAAGTACTTAATTTCTCAAGATCAAGCACATGGATTTCGCCATAATGGACGCGAATCAACCCGCAGAGTTCGAGCACTTTCAAGGCGCTGTTAACCCTTTGCCTGGACAAACCCGCTAACTGACCAATCTCCTCCTGGGAAATTTTTAACATCAGCGTTTGCTGCGGATACCAGGAGTCAAACAGGGCAGCCAGCGATCTCGCAACCCTTGCATCGACATCGAGCAATCTTTCATTTTCCATCGCCCCAATAAACTGCCCCAGACGTTTATTGAGCTGCGAGATGAGAAAACGATTGAAAAACATGCTGTGATCCATCAGCCACAAAAAAGTACTCTTGGGCATGAGGGCCAGTTCGGAATCGCGCAGCGTGGTCGCGTCGTAACGACGGGACTCCTCTTTTAAAAGAGATCCCTCACCAAACCACGAACCAGGTGCCAGACCAAGCAAAGTCGTTGACTTACCACTTGCTCCAACATTATTAACCTTGACCACACCGCTGATCACACCGAACCAGTAATCCGCTGCTTGTCCCCGACGACAGACAAACCCTTCAGCAGGGATTTGTCTGACCTGGATATCCTGACGCACCTTATGTTGCTCCGCAGCATTTAACCCGACCATCCAGGGACTATTTTCTAATAAGACTTCGAGCGACATCAGGACTTCCCCTAGTTTGTCGGTTGAATGACAACTATTTTAATTTTGTGAGGATTATGCTTGGTTAAATTCTATATTGCCACTGAAGTTATAACAGGTATGCAAGCTATGACCGCGCTAGTTAATACACTGACGTTCCCCAGGCTCTTGCTCCAACATGCTAAATCAATTCCCCAGCATCCAGCGTATAGGGAGAAATACCTAGGGATTTGGCAAGTCACCAGCTGGGCAGAAAACCTGGAGCAAATTAAGCATCTGGCCTGTGGTCTGGCCTCCAGCGGTTTTAAGCGTGGCATGAATCTGGCCGTCATCGGCGACAACAGGCCACAACTCTATCAGGCCATGGTGGCCGCACAGGCTCTCGGTGGGGTGCCCGTCCCGCTTTATCAGGATGCGGTCGCGGCCGAAATGATTCATGTCCTGAATGACGCCCAAATCTCTTTTGCCGTTGTTGAGGATCAAGAGCAAGTCGACAAGCTTTTAGAGGTCAAAGACCAGATCCCGACGCTCACCACAATCATTTATGAAGACCCAAAGGGACTGAATGATTATGTCCAGAGTGATTTGCACTCTTTGAAGCAAATCCAGCTGCTTGGCAAAGCGTTCTGCGAAGAGCATCCAGAGTTTTTCTTGACCGAACTTGAGAAAGGTCAACCCTCCGACCTCTCTGTCATTCTCTACACCTCGGGTACGACTGGCAAGCCTAAAGGAGTCGCGCATACGCACAACAACTTTATCCTGACCGGGAAAAACAGTTCAGAGTTCGATGGGTTGAATTACAAAGACAACATCCTGGCCTATCTGCCGATGGCCTGGGTGGGTGATCATTTGTTTTCCTTCGCTCAGGCCATGGTCAATGGTTTAACAGTGAACTGCCCCGAGTCAAAAGAAACGGTGATGTCAGACATGCGGGAGATTGGTCCAAGCTATTATTTTGCTCCGCCCCGTATTTTTGAAAGTCTGCTCACCCAGGTCACGATCCGCATGGAAGACGCCGGGCTTCTGAAGCGCAAGTTATTTGAAAAAGCGATCGAGTTCGCCAGAACGGTGGGGGGCGATATTCTGGACGGCAAACCAGTCAGTCTACTGCACCGCCTGCATTATGCTTTCTACAATCTGACCATCTACACGCCGTTGCGCAATGCCCTGGGCATGAGCAAAATTCGCGTTGCCTACACGGCAGGCGAAGCGATTGGACCTGATCTGTTTCGTTTTTACCGCTCCATCGGTGTCAATCTGAAACAGTTTTATGGTCAGACCGAAACCTGCGCCTATGTCTGTCTGCAGCCGGATGGACAAGTGAAATATGACTCCGTCGGTGTTGCCGCCCCAGGCATTGAAATCAAGCTAGCCGATTCTGGTGAGGTACTCGTCAAAGGCGTCAGCGTCATGGATAGCTACTATCACAGGCCAGACGCCACAGCCGAGTCGATTGATGAAGAGGGCTATTTTCATACGGGCGATGCGGGCATCCTCGATAAAGATGGACATCTGCGCATCATCGACCGCGCCAAAGATGTCGGCAAAATGGCCAGCGGAAAATTATTCGCCCCAAAATACATTGAAAATAAACTCAAATTTTTTCCGTTTATCAAAGAAGCGGTTGTCTTTGGCGATGGCAAACACTGCATCACAAGCTTTATCAATATTGATTTCGAAGCCATCGCCAATTGGGCGGAGCGTCGTCATATCGCTTTTGCCGGCTACGTCGATCTGGCCTCCAAAGAAGAGGTGTACAAGATGATTGGCGAATGCATCGGCAAGGTCAATATCGATTTGGCCGACGATCCGATGCTCAGCCATGCTCAGATCGAGCGCTTCCTGGTGTTGCATAAAGAACTCGATCCGGACGATGACGAGCTGACACGGACGAGAAAAGTACGCCGCGGTTTCATTGCTGAAAAATATGCACCCTTGCTTGAGGCACTGTATTCAGGCAAGGCAGAACAATTCATTGAAACCAAAGTGAAGTTTGAAGACGGCAGAGATGGCAGCATCAGTGCCACTGTCCGGATTCAAGACGCCAAAACCTCGATGGTGGCCGCATGAGCACGATGACAACCCAAGCCTCAGCTGGTAATACGGTTTTACAGCTCGAAAACATTTCTCTCTCGTTTGGCGGTGTCAAAGCACTGACCAATATTTCCTTTGATGTCAGAGAGCATGAAATTCGCTCCATTATTGGACCCAATGGCGCGGGTAAGAGCTCGATGCTGAATGTGATTAACGGTGTTTACCATCCACAAGCCGGGGATATTTACTTTCGTGGTGAAAAGCGTAAACAGATGAATCCTGCGCAAGCGGCCCGACAAGGTATCGCCAGGACGTTCCAGAATATCGCTCTGTTTAAAGGCATGACTGTGCTGGACAACATCATGACCGGCAGAAATACAAAGATGTCGAGCAGTTTTCTGAGCAATGCGCTGTGGGTCGGCAAGGCCAGAAACGAAGAGGAGCTTAATCGCCATAAGGTGGAGGAAGTCATCGACTTTCTGGAAATCCAGCATATCCGTAAAACACCTGTCGGGAAACTGCCTTACGGTTTGCAAAAACGTGTCGAGCTGGCACGCGCGCTGGCTGCTGAGCCCTCACTGCTATTACTTGACGAACCCATGGCGGGTATGAACGTTGAGGAGAAACAGGATATGTGCCGTTTTATCCTGGACGTGAACCAGCAGTATGGCGTGACGATCGTGTTGATTGAACACGATATGGGTGTGGTGATGGATATCTCGGATCGTGTTGTCGTGCTTGATTACGGCAAAAAAATCGGGGATGGCTTGCCCGAGGAAGTGAAAAATAATCCAGAAGTGATCAGCGCCTATCTGGGCACGAGTCACTAAGAGCCGACGACAAGGATATCTCCATGCAATTTTTTCTAGAAATCGTCATCAGCGGCATCTTGTCTGGCCTGATGTATTCGCTGGTTGCACTAGGCTTTGTGCTGATTTTCAAAGCTTCGGGTGTACTCAATTTTGCCCAGGGCGCGATGGTCTATGCGGCGGCGCTGGTCGTGGTCGGCCTGATCGATTACGAAGTACCAATGTGGCTGGCCATTATTGCTTCTTTTGTTTTTATGGTTTTGATTGGTATCTGTACCGAAAAATTCGTCCTTGGCAAACTGGTCAATCAGCCACCGATCACGCTGTTCATGGCCACTATTGGTCTGAGCTTTTTGCTGGAAGGTTTTGCACCGATTTTATTTGGCAATGATGTGCGACCGATTGATTTAGGCATCGTGGACGAGCCGATTCAAGCCATTTTAGATATGACAGGTATCGGCATTTCCAAGCTGGATTTATTTTCCTCTGGAATCATTATTCTTTTGGTTATTCTTCTGGCGCTGCTCTTTCAGTACACAAAAGTCGGACGCGCGCTGCGTGCAGTCGCTGATGATCACCAGGCCGCGTTGTCTCTGGGCATCCCGCTGGAAAGAATCTGGACCATCGTCTGGGCTATCGCAGGTTTTGTGGCACTGGTCGCTGGTTTGCTGTGGGGCTCGCGCAATGGCGTGCAGTATGCGTTATCCCTCACAGCGCTCAAAGCGTTGCCTGTGCTGATTCTGGGCGGATTCACCTCGGTGCCAGGTGCGATTGTTGGCGGCATCATCATCGGCGTCTCCGAGAAACTGGCTGAAATTTATATCCCTCCCGTGCTGCAAGAGGCCTTTGGGGGAAATTTTGGCGGTATCGAGGGTTGGTTCCCCTACATCTTCGCCCTGCTCTTTTTATTGATCAGACCTGAAGGTCTGTTCGGTGAAAAACACATTGACCGCGTTTGAGGAAAAACAATGCTTTATCGTGAAACCGGTCAATTCAAGACCACTTACAAAGCTGACAGTCAGATTTTCCCGATTCTGCAAGACCGGATCGGCATGCTCCTGTTGCTCGCCTTTGCCGCGATCATTGTCCCGCTCTTTGCGCGTGAGTACTGGATCAATGCGATTCTGATACCTTTTCTGATTTTCTCTCTCGCTGCGCTCGGATTAAATTTTTTAACCGGCTATGCAGGACAGCTATCGCTAGGATCCGCCGCCTTTATGGCTGTGGGTGCTTTTGCCACCTACAATTTTCAGCTTCGCCTCGAAGGCATTCCTTTCATTTTCTCTTTTATTCTGGGAGGACTAAGCGCCTCCGCAATCGGGATTTTGTTTGGTCTACCCTCTTTGCGCATCAAAGGCTTCTACCTCGCCGTCGCCACCCTGGCCGCGCAATTTTTTGTCGTCTGGTGCCTGACCAAATTCCCCTGGTTTTCAAACAACAGTTCCTCGGGCGTGATCAGTGCTCAGACCTTAAGTATTTTCGGCTTTAAATTCGACACACCCGTTTCGAAATATTTATTAGTTCTGGCCATCGTAAGCGTGCTGGCTTTGTTGGGTAAGAATCTGGTGCGCTCCTCGACGGGACGCGCCTGGATGGCGGTGCGCGACATGGATGTGGCCGCCGAGGTGATTGGTATTCCCTTAATGAAAACCAAACTGCTGGCGTTTGCCATCAGTTCCTTCTATTGCGGCATTGCAGGTGCCCTCTATGCCTATTGTTATCTCGGTACCGTGGAGCCTGACGGTTTTTCGCTCGAGCTTTCCTTCAAGATTCTGTTCATGGTCATCATCGGCGGGGTAGGCAGCATCCTCGGTAATTTTCTGGGTGCGGCTTTTATTCTCTTGCTCCCGATATTTTTAGATATTGTGTTGCCACTGATCGCCCAGCTTCTGCACTTGCCCATACCGAGCGTGGTGGTGTCGCATATCCAGCTCATGGTGTTTGGTGCCTTGATTATTTTCTTTTTAATTGTTGAGCCCCACGGCCTGGCGCGACTTTGGCAAATCACCAAAGAAAAGCTCAGATTGTGGCCCTTCCCCCATTGAACTTTTTTTATAACAATGCGTCGTGATCGTCATGACCTATCCAGGAGATAACTTCATGAAACGTTTTAAAACATCGGTACTTGGAGCGGTACTCAGTGTGGCTGCCGCCCTCGGTAGCACTTACGCCGTCCCGTCTTTTGCCCAGGATCAGTTCGTCGCTCTGCCAAGCTTTCGAGTCGGCCCCTACGGACAAAACGGTCAGTCTTTCTATGGTGGTTTTATTGACTACTTAACCTATGTCAATCTGAAAGAAGGTGGTGTCAATGGTGTCAAATTCTCCTGGGAAGAATGCGAAACCGAATACAACAACGCTAAAGGCGTTGAGTGCTATGAGCGTCTGAAAGCCAACGCCGGCGCCTCGAAAGGTACCGCGCTGCACGTCATGTCGACTGGCATTTCCTACGCGCTGCTGGACAAAACCCAGACCGATAAAGTGCCTTTGATCATGATGGGTTACGGTCGAACTGATGCCGTCGATGGCTCGGTCTTTCCCTACGCTTTCCCACTGGTCACAACCTATCAGATGCAGGCCTCAGCCATCGTCAAGTTTCTCGCTCAAAAAAATGGCGGGTCTCTGAAGGGCAAGAAAATTGTTTTCCTCTACCACGACTCAGCCTACGGCAAGGAGCCGATTGCTGCCTTGCAAGCTGAAAGCAAAATCGACGGTTTTAAACTCGTTGAAATTCCAGTCGCCCACCCTGGCAACGAACAAGGTGCACAGTGGCTCAAGATTCGTGAAGAAAACCCTGACTACGTGATTTTCTGGGGCTGGGGTGTGATGAACCAGACCGCACTGAAAGCGGCTCAGAAAGTTGGTTTTGCAAGGGACAAGATTGTGGGCTCCTGGTGGGCGGGTTCTGAAGAGGATGCCGTGCCAGCAGGTCCTGCAGCCAAAGGCTATATGAGCGCGACCTGGAACATCGCCGGCAAGACTGTGCCTGTGATTGCCGATATTGAAAAAGAGGTCTATGGCGCTGGCAAAGGTAATTTCTCCAACAAGTCCAAGATTGGCACCATCCTCTATAACCGTGGCGTGTCTGCTGCGATTGTGACGGTGGAAGCGGATCGTCTGGCGCAGGAGAAATTCGGCAAAGGCAAGCCCGTCACAGGCGAGCAAATGCGCTGGGCGTTTGAAAACCTCAACATCACCGATGCACGCTTGAAAGCTCTGGGCGCAACAGGTCTGCTGCCTGAAATCAAAACCTCCTGCGATAACCATGAGGGCTCGGGCAAGATCAAGATCCAGCAGTGGGACGGCACCAAGTGGGTCATTATTTCTGACTGGATCGAGGGCAATAAAGCTCTGATTCACCCACTATTCAAGGCCTCGGCACTTGAGTATGCCAAAGAGAAAAACATCACGCCTGCGTGCATGAACAACTGATTGATATCTGGAAACCTATGACAGCCCTTCTTTCCGTTAACAATATTGAAGTCATCTATGACCACGTCATTCTGGTCTTGAAAGGCGTTTCCCTCGAAGTGCCAAAGGGAAAAATTGTTGCTCTTCTGGGTGCAAACGGCGCGGGTAAATCCACCACGCTCAAAGCAATTTCAAATCTGTTGGGAGCGGAAAGAGGCGATGTCACCAAAGGCAGTATCCAGTTTAAAAATGAACGGGTGGACAAGCTCTCCCCGAACAAACTGGTGACACGCGGTGTGATCCAGGTCATGGAGGGTAGACACTGTTTTGCCCACCTCTCGATTGAAGATAATTTGCTGACAGGCGCCTATACGCGAAACATCAGCAACGCCGAAGTCAAACGTGAACTGGAAAAAATCTACGACTATTTTCCGCGCCTCAAAGTGCGCAGAAAATCTCAGGCAGCCTATACCTCCGGTGGTGAGCAGCAGATGTGCGCGATTGGCCGCGCCATGATGGCCAAGCCGGAAATGATTCTGCTCGACGAGCCTTCCATGGGACTCGCGCCCCAGATCGTTGAAGAAGTGTTTGAAATCGTCAAGGACTTGAATAAACGCGAAAACGTGAGTTTTCTGCTTGCAGAGCAAAACACCATGGTCGCGCTGAAATACAGCGATTATGGCTACATCCTTGAAAATGGACGCGTCGTCATGGATGGCGCAGCTGAAGATTTAAGAAACAACGAAGACGTCAAAGAGTTCTATTTAGGCGTTGCCTCTAATGACGAGGGAGAGCGCAAATCATTTAAGGACGTCAAATCCTATCGACGTCGCAAGCGCTGGCTGTCATAAGCACGCTCTGACCTAAAACAATACTTGTGTCATCAAGATCTGAACGCCCTGCCGCCTCTAGAGGCAAAGTTTCACGGAGTAACGCATGAATTTAGACAAACTCGAAACACGTTCACACCAAGAGCGTGAAAAAACGCTCCTGAAAGATTTGGCAGAGCAGGTGCAGTATGCCAAGACCCATACAGAATATTTTGCCCGCCTGTTCGAGACGATTGATGCAACCACAATCACGACCAGAGAGGCTCTTGCGACACTGCCTGTCACGAGAAAATCAGAACTCAGCGCTGCACAAAAAAAAGCACCTCCTTTTGGCGGTATGAACAGCACGCCCGTCCAGCATCTGAAACGTATTTTTCAATCGCCCGGACCGATCCACGAGCCACAAGGCAAGGAGATGGACTGCTTTCGTCTGGCCAGAGCTTTACGCGCTGCAGGTTTTAAAGCTGGCGATTTGGTGCACAACGCGTTCTCCTACCATTTCACGCCTGGTGCCTGGATGCTCGAGGGCGGAGCACATGCCCTAGGCTGCTGCGTCTTTCCCGCAGGTGTGGGACAGACCGAACTGCAAGCACAAACCATCGATCATTTAAAACCAACTGCCTATACAGGCACGCCCTCTTTCCTGAAAATCATTCTTGAAAAAGCCGATGAATTAGGACTGGACGCAAGCAGCATTAAAAAAGCGGTTGTCTCTGGTGAAGCCTTAACACCCAGTATGCGTGCCTGGTTCAAAGCACGCAATATCACTGTCATTTCAACCTATGCCACTGCAGACGTTGGCCTGATTGCCTATGAAACGCCAGAGCTTGCCAGTGGCATGATTATCGATGAAGAAATTATTCTCGAAATCGTCGAACCCAATGGCTCCAAACCCATGCCAATTGGTGAAGTGGGTGAAGTCGTCATTACGATTTTCGATAAAGACTATCCCCTGATTCGCTTTGGCACGGGAGACCTGTCGGCGATCGATCCTGACTCAGTCACACACCCATCACCCTGTGGCAGAAATAATCTGCGCATCAAGGGCTGGCTCGGGCGTGCAGATCAAACGACGAAAATCAAGGGCATGTTTGTCCACCCTGGGCAAGTACAGGAAATCGTTAGAAAACATCCTGAACTCAGCAAAGCGCGAGTGGTGGTCAGTGGCAATATCGGTAGTGAAGTGATGACACTTCGCTGCGAACTGAAAGACGCTGTCAGCGCGGATTTAGGTGCGTTGCAAGCTGCGATCATCCAGTCGATACGAGAGGTCACAAAGCTGCGCGCCGAGGTCTCCTTTGAGGGTAGCAATACCCTGCCCGCTGATGGCAAACTCATCGAAGATGCGAGAACTTACGCCTAGACTAATGCCTGCTGCGAGGCAAGCATTAGTCTTAATTTGCCAGACGACTTGGTAGATTTTGAGTAGCCGCCCGCTCAACAACTCAGTAGCAACTCACGCCTCAGCGGATTTGAAAATAATCAGCTGATCGCCTTCGCTGACTTGTTCGCCTATCGCATAATTAATTTCAGACACCTCGCCATCAAAGGGCGCAGTGATTGTATGTTCCATCTTCATCGCTTCGACCACCAGTAGCGGATCGCCTACCTTGACCTGCATGCCTGGAGTGACCTGAATGGCGATCACTTTGCCAGGCATCGGAGCGGTCAGTTTGCCGCCAGACGTCTCCTGCGCATAAGTCATATCTAGCTGATCCTGATAATGCCAGACTTGATGCCTGCCCTGACGGAACAAATGAAAGCTGTTTAAATCATCTGGAGGCGAGTAGATCGACGCGCTCGACTGGATACCATCCAGAGTCACCTGAATCAGGCTGCCCTGCTTTTGAAAGGCAAATTTCGCTGTTTGATCCGCAAAACTAAGCGTTTCATTTTCATACGCATACTGAAAGCTATAGGTTTGCGTCGCTCCCTCCAGAGCAAACGAGAATGCTCTGACGCAAGGCTTATTCAGACGCCAGCCATCCTGACGCTGCCAGGGTGAATGAGGTTCACGCCCTGCAAATCGAGATTTTTCCTCATCCAGCGCCAGACGCTGTGAAAGCAGAATAGCCAGCTCGGTGAGCTCAACCGAAGAATCCTTGCCTAACAAGGACAGCTCATTTTTAGCGATTAACCCGGTATCCAGAGTGGCGTGAACAAAAGCATCGCATCTTAAAAGACGCCCCAGAAAAGCGACATTGGTCGATAAACCAAGGATATGCGTATCCTCAAGTGCCGACCGCATTTTGGCGACAGCGGTCTGACGCTCAGGTCCCCAGACAATCAGTTTCGCAATCATCGGGTCATAGAAAGGGCTAATCACATCACCAAGCCGCACACCCGTATCGATACGAATATTGTCAGCCTGCTCCGCGGGCATGGTCATCGCACGCAACGTGCCGGTAGAAGGCAGAAAATTATTTTCAGGATTTTCAGCATAAATACGCGCTTCAAGCGCATGCCCGTTCACTCGCAGTTGCTCCTGCAATAAGGGCAGAGGCTCACCAGCTGCGACCCGTAACTGCCATTCCACGAGATCCTGGCCCGTGATCATTTCAGTCACCGGATGCTCAACTTGCAAACGGGTATTCATTTCCATGAAGAAAAACTGTCCCGCATGACCTTGCTCGTCTGCTTCTGCAATGAATTCAACCGTGCCCGCGCCTTCGTAGCCGACCTTCCTGGCTGCATTGACCGCAGCTTCGCCCATCGCCCGTTTAATCTCGGGACTCACGCGAGGTGCGGGCGCCTCCTCCAGAACTTTCTGGTGTCGCCGCTGCACTGAGCAATCCCGATCAAACAAGTAGACGCAGTGGCCCTGGCGATCGGCAAAAACCTGAACCTCGATGTGCCTTGGTCGACTGAGATATTTTTCAACCAGCACTTTTTCATCGCCAAAACTACTCAGCGCTTCACGCTTGCAGGATTCGAGTGCCGAGAGAAATCCCGCACTCGAAGCGATAATTCGCATGCCTTTTCCGCCACCGCCTGCGGAGGCTTTGAGCAGCACCGGATAGCCGATACGGTCAGCCTGAGCATGCAGGAAAGCCGGCTCCTGATTATCTCCATGATAGCCAGGGACCAGAGGAACTTCTGCGCTTTCCATCAGGGATTTAGCGGCGGACTTTGAACCCATCGCATAGATGGCTGAGGCTGGTGGGCCGATAAAAACAAGACCCGCATTTTCACATGCCAGGGCAAAATCCGCATTTTCGGAGAGAAAACCATAACCAGGATGAATCGCCTGGGCACCGGTTGCCAACGCAAACTGGATGATCTTGTCGCCTTGCAAATAACTGTCTTTGGGTGCAGAGCCACCAATATGCAGCGCCTCATCGCAGCTCTGCACATGCAGAGCGTCCCGGTCCGCATCAGAGTAGAGCGCGACGGTTTTTATACCGAGCCTGCGGCAGGTCCGGGCGACCCGGCATGCGATCTCACCTCGATTGGCGATCAATATTTTATTGAACACTTGCATTCTCCAATTGGGTCTTTTTATTGAACACTTTTTTCTCCAATCAGAGCTTTACATTCTGAACAAACCAAATCTGGTCTCAGGAATCGGAGCGTTCAGGCTTGCTGAAATGGCGAGACTGAGAATTCTCCTCGTATCTTTAGGATCAATCACACCGTCATCCCATAACCGGGCACTAGCATAATAGGGGTTGCCTTGTACTTCGTACTGCTCTCGAATCGGTGCTTTGAAAGCGGCCTCCTCCTCGGCACTCCAGGTACCACCCTTGCTTTCAATACCGTCTCTGCGCACAGTCGCCAGCACGCTCGCCGCCTGCTCACCGCCCATCACTGAAATACGCGCATTAGGCCACATCCACAACAGGCGTGGGCTATAGCCGCGACCACACATGCCGTAATTACCAGCACCGAAAGAGCCGCCAATGATGACGGTAAATTTCGGTACTTGCGCCGTTGCCACAGCCGTGACCATCTTGGCTCCGTTTCTGGCAATACCCTCGTTTTCATATTTGCGTCCCACCATGAAACCGGTGATATTCTGCAGGAAAACAAGCGGGATTTTTCTCTGGCAGCACAGTTCGATAAAGTGCGCACCCTTTAAGGCGCTTTCGGAAAATAGAATCCCATTGTTGGCCACAATACCAACCGGATAACCGTCAAGGTGTGCGAACCCCGTCACCAGTGTCGTACCAAAGCGCGCTTTGAATTCATCAAACTGCGAGCCATCGACCAGACGGGCAATCACCTCCCGGACATCGTAGGGCTTGCGTGTATCGCCTGGAATCACGCCATAGAGTTCTTCGGGAGCGTAAAGAGGATCGACTGCAGGCTGTCGTACCAGCGGCTCCGGTTTTTTACGGTTGAGATTGGCTACGACGTTACGGGCGATACTCAGGGCGTGCGCGTCGTTTTGAGCAAAATGATCCGCCACACCGGACAGACGCGTGTGCACATCGGCACCGCCCAGCTCCTCAGCACTCACGACCTCGCCTGTCGCCGCTTTCACCAGAGGCGGTCCGGCCAAAAAGATCGTACCCTGCTCTTTGACAATGATGCTTTCATCACTCATCGCTGGTACATAGGCACCGCCGGCCGTGCAGGACCCCATCACCACAGCGATCTGCGCAATCCCCTTGGCGGACATATTGGCCTGGTTAAAAAATATACGACCAAAATGATCCCGGTCGGCAAAGACCTCATCCTGATTGGGTAAATTCGCACCACCAGAGTCCACCAGATATATACAAGGCAAATGATTCTGCTCAGCAATTTCCTGGGCACGCAAGTGCTTTTTAACTGTCAGGGGAAAATAGGTTCCGCCTTTCACGGTCGCATCATTGCAGACAATCACGCATTCCTGACCTGCTATGGAACCAATCCCTGTGATCAAGCCTGCGCCAGGTGCAGCATCCTCACCGTTTTTCTCCTGATACATGCCATAGGCCGCCAACTGCGAAAACTCGAGAAATGGCGTACCCGGATCAAGCAGCAATTGAACGCGGTCATGTGGCAAAAGCTTGTTGCGATCGGTATGCTTTTTACGTGCAGCCTCGCCCCCACCTTGTGCGATGCGCGCGACTTTGAGCCTCAGATCATCGACCAGAGACTGCATCAAGTGCGCATTGGCAACAAACTCAGGGCTACGGTTATTCAGTTTCGTTTCGAGTATTGGCATCTCTGCGGCCTTCTCTACTTACATCGTTTCGGAAAATAATTCGCGACCAATCAGCATCCGGCGAATTTCTGACGTGCCGGCACCGATCTCGTACAGTTTGGCATCGCGCCACAAACGTCCAACCGGATACTCGTTTGTGTAACCATTACCACCGAAAATCTGTACTGCCTCACCCGCCATCCAGGTTGCTTTTTCAGCCGTATAAAGAATCACGCCTGCAGCATCCTTGCGCACCTGACGCATGTGCTCAGAGCCCAGCGCATCGAGCTGGCGTCCGACCGCGTAACAATAGGCGCGGCAGGCCTGCAAGGTGGTGTACATATCAGCTATCTTGCCCTGTATCAGCTGAAACTCACCAATCGACTGGCCAAACTGCTTACGGTCATGGATGTACGGAACCACAGCATCCATGCAGGACTGCATGATGCCCAGCGGTCCTGCCGCCAGCACGGCACGCTCATAATCCAGACCACTCATCAGGACTCTGGCCCCGCCACCTAGTGTGCCAAGAATATTCTCTGCAGGTACCTTGACGTTTTCAAACAGCAGCTCACCGGTGTGCGAACCGCGCATACCGAGTTTGTCGAGTTTTTGCGCAACTGAAAAACCAGGCATGCCTTTCTCAACGAGAAACGCGGTCATGCCCTTTGCCCCTGCGTCTGGCTCTGTTTTTGCATAGACCACCAGCACATCACAATCCGGTCCATTAGTGATCCACATTTTCGTGCCATTGAGCAGGTAGTAGCCATCCTTGTAGGTCGCGCTAAGCTTCATACTGACCACATCCGAACCCGCATTCGGCTCGCTCATCGCCAGGGCGCCGATATAGTCACCCGACACGAGTTTGGGCAGATACTTGCGCTTTTGCTCCTCGTTACCGTTTCGATGAATCTGGTTCACGCACAAATTGGAGTGGGCGCCATAGGACAAACCTACAGAGGCCGAGGCACGCGATATTTCCTCCATGGCAACCATATGAGCCAGATAACCCATATTGGCACCACCGTATTCTTCGGCCACAGTGATCCCGAGTACACCCAGATCACCCATTTTTTTCCACTGATCCATCGGGAACTGATCTGTGCGATCAATCTGTCCGGCAAGCGGCGCAATTTCTGCCTGGGCATACGCGCTCACCGCATCGCGCAATGCATCGATATTCTCGCCAAGATAAAAGTTGATGCCTGGAATATTGCTCATGTGGATTCCTTTTACTTATGTCCCAAATTTTTAACGACGCACATTGTCATCAGCATGATGGCGCAAAGTTTGCGCTTTCCTTCTTTTTCTGTGAATACTTCACCCTGACAGGTAATCAGCGTGCGCCCGGGTTTGATGATGGTACCGACGGCAACCAGACGCTCGCCATCAGCGGGTGAAAGCAAATTGATTTTGTACTCGGCGGTCAAAGCAGCCTGACCGTCTGCGATGATACTGATTGCAGCATAGCCGCAGGCCGTATCGGCGAGCGCACCAATTACTCCACCATGAAAAAACTGATGCTGTTGCGAAACCGCTTGTGAGTAAGGCATCGAAACAACCATTTTGCCGTACCCGATCTCCTCAAGACTGGCCTTGAAAGTGTTCATCAAACCTTGTTTAGCAAAGCTCTCTTCTATCTCCGCTTTTCTTTCTACTGACAAGACGCTCATCAAACACCTCGTTGAATCGATCACATTAATTTACTTTACGTTAACGTAAAGGTCAATTAAATTAATTATGTAGATCAGAGTGTTAGCTATAGAAAAATTCAAATTAGGGTAAACGAGAGGTAAAAATATCAGCCTGCTTTTTTCTCAGCCAGGATTTTTTTACATTGCAGTTCATGCGAGGCTAGCTCGTTAAGCTGGTCATTCAAATCCTCCATCTGCTGCTCTAAAGCTTCCCGGTGCTTTGCCAGCGTCTGGATGAAACGCTCAAGTTGCAGGATCGATCCACCGGGTTTGTTATAGAGATTGATATCCAGAATCTCTTTGATTTCAGCGAGTGAGAATCCCAGGCGTTTGCCGCGCAAAATCAGACGCAAACGCGTCCTGTCAGAGCCGGAATACCTTCTGACCTGAGCATTCTTGCCAGTTCTGACCGGAGCAAGCAGACCCTGATCTTCGTAAAAACGTATTGCGCGATGGGTCACATCGAATTCCGTTGCTAACTCAGCAATCGTAAAGCTTGGCTTTGAACTCACTCAATCCTCCATCTCTCGCAAGGTTTTGCGCATCATCTTTCCCGTCAAGGTTGAGGGTAACGCCTCCAGAAAACGAATCTCGCGTGGATATTCATGTGCAGCCAGACGCTGACGTACAAAATTTTGAATATCGAGGACTAAGTCCTCTGAGAGCTCGACGCCCTCTAGCAGCACAATAAAAGCCTTCACAATCTCAGTGCGCTGCGGATCTTTTTTACCAATTACAGCGGCAAACCTGACAGCCGGATGTTTGAGCAAACACTCCTCAATCGGAGCCGGTCCAATTCGGTAACCAGCGCTCGTGATGACATCATCATCGCGGCCGATAAAACGAATATATCCCTCGGCATCCATTTCACCCAGATCACCGGTTAATAAATAATCACCTCTGAATTTCTCTGCTGTTGCCTTGGGGTTATTCCAGTATCCGAGGAACATCACCGGATCAGGAGACTGGATAGCGATATTCCCCAGAACACCCGCCCCAACCGGTTCACCATGCTCGTCCACGATCGCAACACGATGGCCCGGAACAGCGCGACCGATTGCGCCTGACTTGCGTGGGAATTGCACCGAGCAACCAGAAACCGTCATATTGCATTCAGTCTGTCCATAAAACTCATTGATCGTGACGCCCAGGGCTTTTTGCCCCCACGCAATCAACTCATCACCAAGCGACTCGCCACCACTGCCGACCGAGCGCAAGGAAAAATTCCATTGTTCCCTGGGATTAGCAACAATGCGCAATATTTTGAGCGCGGTGGGTGGAAAAAAAATATTCCGTACCTGGTGTTTTGCAAGGAGTGCAAAGACCTGCGAGGGTTCAAATTTTTCGAAACGGCGTGCAAGCACTGGCACACCATGATAAAGCGATGGCAACAGGACATCTAACAAACCACCAATCCAGGCCCAGTCTGCAGGCGTCCACATCAAATCTCCTGCCTGAGGAAAAAAATCGTGTGAAATCTCAACGCCCGGCAGATGTCCCAGTAAAACGCGGTGCGCATGCAAGGCGCCTTTGGGTTTGCCGGTCGTGCCTGAGGTGTAAATAATCAGAGCAGGCTCATCAGCCAGCGTATCAACCGGTGAAAATGATTTCGACGCGCCGTCCAGACTTGCCCAGAAAGAAATACAGCCGTCGGGACCATCCTCTCTAGGTCCCTCGATAGAATAAACCGACTCAAGCGCTGTTAAGTTGTGACGGATATTTGCTATCTTATTGGCACCCTCAAGATCGGTGACTAAGGCAATCGCACCTGCATCTTTCAAACGAAACTCTAAAGCATCCGGCCCGAACAGATAAAACAAGGGGATCGTGATCGCGCCAATTTTGTATGCCGCCAGATGAGCAATCACGGACTCGACAGATTGCGGCACGAAAATACCTATTCGATCTCCTCTTTTAATGCCCCGCGCAATCAATACATTAGCAAACTGATTCGAGAGCGCCTTGAGTTGATCAAAGCTGAAGGTTTGCGCTTGCTCATGCTGATTTTCAACAATCAGTGCACGACGGCCAGAGCCATCCGCCCAGCGATCACAGGCGGCGATCGCGATGTTGAAACGCTCCGGGATTTCCCATTGGAAATTAGTCTCCAGCTCAGTGAATGTATGTTCTCTCTTGAGCATGCTGATCTCTTAGGTTTTTCTGTTACTTTTAATAATGAGATACCCAATCCGAGACCCAAGTATAGTCACGATGGGGTATTTGGTTCGCTGTACCTGAAGCTCGTATTGAGGTTGACCCTGAATCATGCGCACATATTAGTCCATACAAATATGGAACATAATCTTGTTAGTTCAGACCAGACGCTTACAATTATCAAGATAATAATTAGATTTATGGGGGAACAGGATGCCACTTAAGTACGCAGAAACCGGATTTATCGGACTCGGAGCAATGGGAGGTGGTATCGCACGTCGCCTGGCTCAGGCAGGCGTTACGCTGCACGTCTATGATCCGGATCCCGCAAAGACCGCCGCCTTTGCCAAGTGGAATGCTATTGTGCACCCCAATCCACAAGCCGTTGCTGATGCAGTCGAGGTGGTGTTTGCCTGTCTGCCCGCGAGCAATGTCAGCAAAGCTGTTGCATACGGATCAGACGGTGTCATCCATGGCAAAAAAATCAGGATCTACATCGAAACCTCCACTATAGGTCGGACACCGATAATTGAGATCACCGAGGCCCTGTCAAACAAACACATCAGTGTCTTGGACTGCCCCGTCAGTGGCGGACCACGTGGTGCGGACAACGGTACTCTGGCGATGATGGTGGCAGGTGATGCAGCCGTCATCGAAAGTGTTCGAGATCGCTTGAATCTGATCAGTCAAAATATTTTTGATATTGGAACTGAACCGGGCATGGCGCAGATGATGAAACTGGTCAATAACCTAATCTCTGCCACTAATATGGCCTCAGCCTTTGAGGCACTGGTATTGGGTGCTAAAGCCGGTCTGGATGCAGACCTGATGGTAAAGGTGATCAATGCGAGCACGGGGCGCAACAGTGCCACGACAGACAAAATTCCAAAATCCGTTTTGCCGGGTACCTTTGATTACGGCGCCACGACACGCACCTTGCATAAAGACATCACACTGGGTCTGATCGAAGCAGAGGAGCTTGAGGTTCCAATGTGGGTGGCACGCAATACACGTCAGGTATGGGAGTTTGCGATGACTCAAGGCGGAGGTGATCTCGATTTCACCACGCTGATTCAGTATTACGAAAAATGGACAGATGTTGTCGTTCGCAGCAAAAAAAAGGATCAAGCATGAGACTCAAGGATAAAATTGCCGTCATCATTGGCGCCGGACAAAGTCCAGGGATGGGTATTGGTAATGGTCGCGCCACAGTATTGCGCTTTGCGCAAGAAGGCGCACACATTCTGGCGGTAGATCGTAGCCTTGTCTCAGCAGAAGAGACATGCAAAATAGCAACCGAAGAATATGGTGCGAAAGAAATACTCCCTTATGAAGCCGATGTTTGCAAGGAAAGTGATCTGGCAGCTGCCATTGCCTTTGCCAAACAAAAATGGGGGCGTATCGACATCCTCCATTACAACGTAGGCATCAGTGTCGCCGGCAATGACGGGAGTCCTACAGAGATCACTGAAGAGGCCTTTGATCTGATCGTTAATGTCAACCTGCGGGGTTGCGTGATGGCCTGCAAGCATGTGTTGCCAATTATGCGTGAGCAGCAGTCCGGTGTCATTATCAATATTTCCTCGATCTCGGCCTATCAGCGCTACCCCTGGGTGGCTTATAAGGCGACCAAAGCCGCTTTGATCGTCTATACCAAACAACTGGCGATCGAAAACGCTGAGTATGGCATACGGGCAAATACAATTTTGCCTGGACTGATGGATACACCGATGGCAGTGGATACCCGTGCTAATGCTTTTGGTAAAACACGCGAGCAAGTCGTTGCAGAACGCAATGTCAGAGTCCCTTTGCGCAACCGAATGGGTACAGGCTGGGATGTCGCAAATGCAGCCTTGTTTCTGGCCTCTGATGAAGCACAATTTATTACTGGCGCTGAACTGCCGGTCGATGGCGCAGGCCTGGTCAATCTCCCGCGCTAATGCTCTAAACCTCCACAATACCCGTTTGAACACAAGGTGACTCAAAATGGCTATTAAACACATCAAAAGCATTTGCCTGGCTATTGCAGTCATCAGTCTAGGGCTAGTGTCACAGGTATCCAGCGCGCAAGACTTTCCGAGTCAACCTCTGACTGTCATCGTGCCATTTACCGGAGGAGGCGCAACCGATGTCCTTGCTCGGGTCATTGCAGACGGCTTATCCAAGGAGTTGAATCAACCCGTGGTGGTCGCCAACATTCCAGGTGCGGGAGGGTCAGTTGGTCAAGCCAAAGCAGCCAAAGCAGTGCCAAATGGCTACACAATGCTATTTGGCAATCTAGGCACCCTGGCAGCGCAGGCATCGTTGTACTCAAACTTACCCTACAACATACTTGAAAACTTTACCCCGATCGCCTCGGTCGGTGATGCGCCGCAAGTCATCTCGATCCGTAGCAATTTGCCCGTAAAAACCTACGAAGAATTTGTTGAGTATGCAAAACAGAATCAGACAACGATGAACTTCGGCACGGCCGGTGTTGGTTCGGGATCATTTTTAGGCGGCGTCGTTCTGAATGCTGCCATTGGCGTCAAGATTCAGCCCGTTCATTATCGTGGTGCGGCACAAACCATTGCGGATTTAATGGCAGGTCAGATTGATTACGCGATCGAAAGCAGCAGCACAGTCGAAGGATCCTACAGCACGGGTAAGACCCGCGGTATTGGCGTTATGCGCGATAAACGCGTTTCAATTCTGCCCGAAGTTCAAGCGACAGGAGAAACAAAATTCCCTGTGAATTATGATATCTGGAACATGATTCTGGTACCCAAAGGTGTGCCTCAGCCTATTCTTGAAAAACTGAATTCGGCAATTAACCGTGTACTGACACAACCAGAGATGATGCAGCGCTATGAAAAGATGGGGCTATCATTGCCGACCCAGACAAATCGCTCCTTAAAAGGCTCAGCCGAACTTCTGACTACTGAAGTCAAAAACTGGAACCGTTTGCTCAAAAACGCAGGTGTTGAACCTCAAACGAGCCAGTGATTGATTTTGGGCATATGATTTTTACGGAAAGCTAACTGGCAGAAATGCTGCCGTGTTGCTTGTGGCTGCAGCTTTTTCGACATTCGGCAATGTCAATCGCAGTTTGCTTTAGCTAGAATCTGCATGCAGCATCCAGTTGCGCATTGAAAGCGGCAACAAGTGCAAAATCCCCGTTCGGCCTGCAAGTGACTGTGAAACAGCCTCACGCAGTAGCAATTGATGAGAATTAATCCATACAAATACAGAATTCGACTCTGTAGTTGTATGGATTAAGCTAGTCGTCGCTTCAACCTAGGCCGCCTCGCAAACGGCGTTTTCACAACGTTTGCGCCAATACCTTTTATCAATTTAAGAAAATCTCTTTTTTAATACCTGAACCATAGTCGGACTAAGCGACTTAAACAGTTCAGCGTTATACGAAGCGCAATAAGGTTTGTGTCCAGCCGTCATATTGAGCTCCGTCACTAATTAACGTCGGCTCATGATTTTTACCTGTCTTAACATTCATACCGGCTGGTGGCTCAATACGGATATCAATATCTTCGGAAAAACGATGAATCAATCCAAACCCCTTGGATAGAGAAGTCCCGCCTTTTAATTCAAATGAAAATCCTTGTTGCTGCAGACCCCACAGGCAATGCATGATCCAATAATCTTTTTCAACTAATGAGGGATCAATGCCCATTGCTTCTGATACAGATGCAATAAGATCATTGAATTCCTTGTGGTCATGCAAGAGCATTAAGCGCTGGCCCTTTGCGAGACGCGCATCCATGACAACACTCGCTTCTTAGTTCTTTCGGCACCGTATGCAGCGACTGACTTCCCTAGCTTGGCTGGCTCAAAGCTAGATAACTGCTTCTCTGCCTTGACTAATACATCGCCCTTATTCTCAGCCAGAGAGTCAAGGTTATTTAATAGGTCAACAAATAAGAATTCTTTATCTACCTTTTTGGGAAAGCGTGGCTTCATACGAAACTCAAAACTTCTATTACCTATTTTGAACTCGCCATGTCGCTTATGGTTATATACGACCGTCTTGTTGTATAGCTGGGTTGTCCCCAAGCCCAAGGCGTTATAGCTATTAGGTGAAAGCAACAAAAAATCTTCATCTTTTAAAAAGGCGGCCACCAGATCTTCATCCTTTGGTGGCACTCTGCCGAAGGCCGAGAATTTAGGTGCGTAATACAGCCCCTGAGCAAGTTTTTCTAAATCACCTGAGACAAGCAATTGCTTTAAATGTCGATCGACCGCGTTCGAATCACTTAAAAAATCTTCTCTTCTGTAAACATGTCCCTTCTTTAGCAGCGAGCGCAGCCTTCCCAGTGCGCTGTGGCGCAGTTCAGGAGTGACTCTTACGGGCAGTTTAGGTGAGTTTTTTTGCATGATTTTTTATTAAAATATCATGCGTATTAGCATCAAGATACGATGATCACAATGATGACCAAAATGTACAACCCACCTCACCCAGGTCTTACGCTAAAAGAAGATATTCTTCCAGCACTAGCAATCACTGTGACAGAGGCCTCTGAGCAACTTGGTGTCACTCGCGCCGCTTTTTCCAGAGTGATTAATGGCAAAGCTGGCATTTCACCAGAAATGGCGCTGCGTATTGAAGCTTGGTTAGGCGAAAAGAATGGCGGAAGCGCAAGCGTTTGGCTATCGCTGCAAGCAGCCTATGACTTATGGCAAGTTCGTAAATCTGGGCTACCCAAAGTCAAGCCTGCGTTTATTCCGGCACGAGCCTAGGCGTCGCGTAAAGTAAAGCCCAAAAGACAAAACCCCCACCATTTCTGATGAGGGCTTACATACTGGTGCCCCCCCGTGAGTCGAACACGGCACCAACGGATTATGAGTTCAGTTTTTAATTTTTTAAGATTATCCCCAATAAATTCTCAACAATCTATCCATGTTCACTTTTAGTTTAAATACTTGATCATTCTTCTTTTTTTCAATACGCTGAATGAGCATATGTATTAATTCACCTTGATTGAAAAAAAGCGAAGAGCCCTGAGATGATTGCGAAAAAAATAGTTCTGACAGCACTAAGCATTTTGATCACATCAATTGCTTCTGCACAACCAGCCGTGCAATGGGTGCAGTTAGATAAAAAACCTGGTGACGCATCGCCCGGCTCAACGAATCCACCCGTTGATTTGTTTTTTTCGCCTCAAATAATCAAAAAAGGCGATCTTGCCACCGTATCAGTTCTTAATAATATGGGTACCCCTCCACAATCGATGTCGTTTGAAATTGAATACGATTGCAAAAAAAATACATTCAGCTTGATTAAAGGCATTAGTTACGAGGGTCCTCAAGCTACAGGAAAAGCGGATCCAGCCTCGAGCGCAGATCTTCAAATGTTTGCTAACTTACCTGCTACGGATCTGATGGCAGATAACCAAGCACTAGCAATGGCCAACCTGTTGAGTGGGGTCAGTTTCGGTGCAATGAAAGGTGTCGCATGCGATGGCAAGTCACCAGCTGATTATCAAAAGATTACGGCTGCCTCAGTCGCACTCGCCGCCGAGGCTCGGGCGAAAGCGGAAGCAGAGCTTGCCAAGATCGCGGCAGCTATCAGTGCAATCACTGACTGGGCAAAGCTTGGCAACAATGACGCTCAATCAATGTTTGGCAACTACGATGTCTTTTACTCACCAAGCACTATAAAAACTGGCGATAAAGTCGCAGTCAAGGTTCTGAGTAACTACATGAAAGTAGAAAAAACCATGCGAGGCGGCACGGGAATAGAAGAAGATCTTGGATCTACTGCAGTTGAGCTTGAATTCGATTGCAAACAAAATACCTTTGGATTTCTAAAAGTCGCTCAATACGCAGGTCCCAAAGCGACTGGAAAAGCCTATGTTTTCGGCGCCGAGACTATACCTGAAGATCAAAAAAATAAACCAATCGCGCAAGCCGACTCAAATGGCAGCATACAAAGTGTGCCAGGAGCCTTAATCGGTAAGCTAAGAAACCTGGTTTGCGCGGCCTCAACCACCGCCACTGACGTGAATGCGGTCTACACCCCCGAAATCTCGTATGTACAGGAGAGGCCAAGTCCGATTTGGGCTGAACATATTGGTCAAGATAAAACAAATTATTTAAAAGAAACGGGTAGAACCGACAAGACCATATCACTTGAGGGAAATGGTGCAAAATATTTGATTGATCTCGATGCAATGCGCGTCATCGTTAGCGGTGAAAAATCAAAGAAAAATCTCAATATCGACGAAGCATCAAGCGAACTGCATGGCTGGGCCGTAGGTGAGGTGAACTTTGAAGGCGGAAATTTTTCTTTTGTTTCTCAAGAAGGTCCAGTTAAAAACTGGCTTGAACGCAAACAAGACGGTACGCAAAGAAAATTTATCGAAGATGACTTCGACGAGTGGTCGGTTTATTTGAAAAGTTCGGATGGCAAAACTTTTGTCCAACTTGATTTATCAGAAAAACTGATTACTTACACCTCTGCTGATAAACGGTCAAAAGCTGTCAACCTGCCGATTAAAAACGCGTCGATCGTAAAATAACAATCGAAACTCTCGCTTGTCTAAATATGTTCTTCTGACACTTAAGACCAAATCCGCTCCGCAAATGACACGTCATACCTAGCTTGAGAGCTTTGATCTATGAAGGTACCAAATAATTGCGGAGCATTTTCTGAGCCACAGGATCCTTAACAATAATAAGCCTCAGATCCTTTGATCAATGGATACCAACGACTACAGTTTTAAGTGCAAGCAAGCGAGCAACAAAATGATGCATATCTGTATACGGTTCCACACCGTCATAACGCGTCGTTAAGTTTGCCATTCTAGCTGCTCTGTTGCTAGCCATATCAAAAAAGGGCCTTGTCACTTTCCATAACCCCGATTGACCCTTGTCATAATTTTGAATATGCAATTTAAGTCGATCGTAAACGTCATACCTATGAATGGCGGCATAAACATCTTCATAGTGAAGCAGCAACCAGAGTTCAAAGCAAGGAACAGAAACAACCGCCTCGATCGACACTTTGACTTTTTCGTCGTTAATTAGCTTTTTTTCTAGGGTCAGAATTTTTTCTAACGCAGGGTAATACTTCTCATGATCATCTCGATCAAATACGGTCACGATTCGATCAAATTCTCTTGGTGATATATTCTGTCGCCTATCCCCATTTAGAAATAGATGCTCTGCATAATCAACTACGCTCAGCGGATCAGTGCCATAGCCTGGACCAATAACCCTTATGTGTGTAGTCGTCAGTCTTAGATCCTGTCGAATTTCGTCAATATATTGGGGCTCAGTTTTCGATCCTTCGCAAACAATCAACAGCCTCTCTATTCGATTTCTAATTGCTGATTTTCGTCTTAAATCTCGTGCTATTCGCCGGTGTTTGGGTTGGTTATCTGCTCCCATTTTCAGATTGATTCCAACACATTTTTTACAACCTTCGATGCACCAGAAATTTCTGACGCATTTCCTGTAGCAGCGTTTAGAAGTGTCGGTAGTTCTTTAAAAAATGGAACTGCACCGTAGCGGCCCATCAAATAGCCTTTTTCTAAAGCCTCATTTTTCCGCGGACTAAAGTCAGTTAACGGATAAAGTTTTGTTGCCTGGTTTTGATCTTTTTCCGTGAACCAAACCTGATCTCTCCTGAACACAGACTGATCAAGTAAAGAAGTGTCATGGGTCGTAAAAATTAGCTGGGCACGATTTGTATTAAATTTTCTGCTATGAAACATTGCAATCAATTGTCGCACCAAGAGCGGATGCAGGCTAGCATCAAGCTCATCAACGACAAGTACAAGACCATCTCTTAAGACATCCAAGACTGGCGCGGCCAACATGAACAAGCGCTGAGTTCCCGTCGACTCTTCATGCAATTCAAACGTTGCACTACCAGTGGGACTTATATGTTTGAAAACAGGAACGCTGAATTCAGTCTCTTCCTGGCTATTTTGTGAGCTACCCGAAGCATTAATGACAAAATTTATTCCTTTGCGCTCTACTGCGTCAATTTCTGCAATGGAGATATCAGCCGCAGCCAAGAAGTCTCGCACTTTCTCTTTGCCAGCGTCTGTGGCAAGGAGTGCTGTAGAGTAGTGGAGGCTAATTAAAGCCTGCGCTGGAATATAAACAATGCTGGTCACAAGCCATTTAAAAATTGGGCTTAGTTGCTCGCTATTTAACTGAGAGGCGGTAGAAAGAAACAATGCATTTGACCGGGTGGCTTCTTGCCATAACTTTTTAGGACCGA
>Ga0208105_1000036_pt1 | contig 70503 bp, 54 predicted proteins | sample CryBogCBE16Jul07_FD_184574 | JGI IMG/M metagenome (GOLD analysis project Ga0208105, IMG submission 184574) | Freshwater microbial communities from Crystal Bog, Wisconsin, USA - CBE16Jul07 (SPAdes) | ecosystem: Environmental > Aquatic > Freshwater > Lake | place: Crystal Bog, Wisconsin, USA... | reverse complement strand
TTGGCAGAACACGAGCCCACCGGCGCTGGGCATGAACCCGATCGGCACCAAGGCGCGCGCGGCGAACACCGCCAGCAGCAGCACTGCCAGCAGTGGATTCTGAGCCCAACGGAATGCCGATCGGATAGTCACGCCGGGCAGCATAGCGCAAGTATTGCTCTTCCCGCACGGGGGTGATTACCCCAGCACAGTGGGTCGCGTGCACGACGGCGGGAAAAACCTTAGCGGATCACGCTGAAGACGGCTCTCGGCCCGGATCTATAGCCAGCCACAGTAGGCCTGCTGTTGTAGCAAACGCAGTACCGGTGATAAACGCGCCATCCCAGCCACCGTGCCCCGATAGCCAGCCGACCACGGGGCCGGCGATGATTCCACCGATGTTGCCGAAGGTGTTGAGGACCCCGGTGGCGGCACCGGTATCGGCACGCGCGACCCGCATGGTGGCCGCCCAATAGGGCCCTTCGTTCAGTTCCACCGCCATGAAGGCGATCGTCAACGTCAGCACCGCGAGATACGTGGTCGCGATGTGGATCGTGGCGAATAACAACAGACCAGCCAGGGGCAACGTGATGACGGGTAGCAGCCGCAAGCCCCACCGCGGGCCGAAGCGCTGGGTGAAGCGATCCCCAAACTCACCTCCGAGGCCGGCGCCAATGGCCGCGCCGATCCACGGCATCGCCCCTGCAACACCGCTCTCCAGCCCATCGAGATGCCGCACCTCTTTCAGGTAGATGAACGACCACGATGAGAGTAGGTAGAACGCGTAGTTCATACACATATACGACACGGCAAGCCGGATCACGTCGCGGTCGGACGCGATTGCCCACAGACGCACCAGTGTGAGCGGCGGCGGAGGCGGCGGGGGTGGCGGCAATTCATCGAGCTCCGCCGGAGTGACTTTTGGGTGTTCGCGTGGCGTGTTGCGCGCGTAATGCCACCAGCTCACGGTCAACAGGAGACCGGGGGCGGCGAGCCATAAGAGCGCGCCTTGCCACCCGAAGCGTGACTGTAAATAGACGACCAACGGCGCGGCGATCATGCCGCCGAGATTCATGCCGGTGGAAATGGTGCCATTAATGAACGACCAGCGATTTTCCGGAAACCAGACCTGCCCCACGGCCGCCACGAGCGGGAAAATGGGTCCTTGCGACGCGCCTTGCAACCCTTGCGCAAGTACCAGCGCAACAAAGAGAGCGGTCCCGGTGAAGACAAGCGGTGCGGCCGGAATACCGATGAGGGCGAGCATTCCGATGATGCCGACGCCGGCGTAGGTCGCTCGCGCGCCGAAGCGCTGACCCAAGGTGGCGCCGGGGATCTGGAAGATCAGATAGGTTAACGGAAAGGTCCCGAGCAAAATCCCGATCTGAAAGTGCGAGAGATGCAGCGCCGGCATCATGGCTTCGGCGGCCACCGCGACGCCGGTTCGTTGCAAGTAACTGAGCAGCGCGAACGCGCACAGGTACACGAAGATCCACCAGCGAATGCGCACGGGTTCTCGTCGTCGAGTCATGGCCGTTACCCCTCACGCCCCCCGGCGCCCACCGATTATGGGACTTCAGCCGCGCAGACGCGAACCCGATGGATCGTACGGCGGCGCCGCCATGACCTCGGCGGCCACCGGGCTGCCGATGAGATCCACGCTGAGCGGAGCGCCCGAGTCCAGTGCCGCGCGCGAGACGTAGGCGAGCGCGAGGCTGCGGCCCACGTGATGGCCATAGGCGCCGGAGGTGGTATAACCCACGCGCTTCCCATCGACGCGGACCGGTTCGTAGCCGCCGACATCGGCATCGACACCGGCTGCCAACGCGAGCAGCACGAGACGATCGTCCGGCGGCGACTCGCGATCGGCGAGGGCGCCGTCGCGTCCGATAAAGCCGGGCTTGTCGTAGTCGACATATCGCGAGAGGCCGCACTGGCTCGGTGTATTGGATGCCGAGAACTCGCACGACCAGATCCCGTAGCCCTTCTCCAGTCGTAGGCAGTCTTGGGCGCGCATACCCACCGGGCGTAGCCCGTGATCCCGACCGAGTCGCGTGAGGTCGTGCCAAACACCCCGCAGCGACGCGGCGGGTACGTTGATCTCGTAGCCGAGTTCGCCGGTGAGCGACAGCCGGGCAATCACGGCATCCGCAAGTCCGACCTGTCGGCGTTGTGCCGCCATGAACGGTAAGGCCGCGTCCGAGAGATCGTCCGGCACGAGTCGTGCGAGCAGCTCCCGTGATGCGGGACCCGATAAGGAGAAGCCCATCCATTCGTCGGACAGATTGCGCAGCGTCACGCCCGAGGCCGGCAGATGTTCTCGGAAATACCGCAAATGCCATTCTTGCAAGTAGTAGGAGCCGACGATCCAGTACTGATCCGGCGCCAAACACGTCACGGACAGATCGCCCAGCAATCGACCCGAGGGGGCGAGCATGGGCGCGAGGCGTACCCGACCGACGTCCGGAAGGCGGCTCGCGAGCAAGCGATCTAGGTACCCTTTGGCACCGGGGCCGCTGACCTCGTACCGGGCGTAAACGCCGGTATCGATCAGGCCGCAGGCCGTGCGCGTCGCCGCGACTTCCTCGCCGATGAAGCGATGCGCTGCGGAGCGGCGCAGTGTCGGGGGGTCGACGAAGTCCGGCTCGTTCGGCGCGTAATACTGAGGGCTTTCCATACCCCACACCACCCCAAAGCGGGCACCTGCCGCCGCTTGCGCGTCGTAGGCGGGTGTCGTGCGCAGCGGCCGGCCGGCCGGCAACTCTTCGTTGGGGTAGGCCATCACGAAGCGACGCTCGTAGAACTGCCGCGTGGAATCGAGCAGGTAACGCTCGTTCGAGGCCCACTGCCCGTACCGCGCGACGTCCATGCCGAAAACGTCCGTGCCAGGGTCGCCGTCGACCATCCAGTTGGAGAGTACGAGTCCGATTGCGCCGCCTTGCGAAAAGCCGCTCATGCAGCCGCAGGCCGTCCAGTAGTTCTTCAGGCCCGGGACGGGTCCGACCAGTGGGTTGCCGTCGGGCGTGAAGGTGAACGCGCCGTTGACCCAGCGCCGGATACCGGCTTGCTCCAGTGTCGGAAAGCGTCGGAAGCCGATCAGGAGTTCAGGCGCGATCCGATCGATCTCTTCCGGGATCAGGTCCATACCGTAATCCCAGGGCGCACCGTCGGTCTGCCAGTGGCGCGGATCCCGTTCGTAGACGCCGAGCAACACGCCCTTCTTTTCCTGTTGCAGATACGTGAACCCTTCGAGGTCCGTGACGCACGGCATCTCATGGTCCATGGCCAGGAGTTCCGGGAGTGACTCCGTGACCAGATAGTGGTGCTGCATCGGTACCAACGGCAGGTTAAGTCCGGCCATCCGTCCCACCCGCCGTGCCCACAGACCGGCCGCATTGACGACGTGCTCCGCGACCACCGTGCCCTGCTCGGTCTCGAGACGCCAGTGGCCGTTGGGCAGTGACGTCAGCGACAGGACCCGATTGCGCAGTATGACCTCCGCGCCCCGCTTCTTCGCCGCGATGGCGAAGGCGTGCGTGGTGCCGTGCGGGTCGACGGCGCCCTCGAGGGGATCGAATAAACCGCCCAGTAGACCGTCGGGACAAACGATTGGGCAGTCAGCGACGATTTCTTCGGGCGTCGCGAGACGCGCATGGATGCCGAGCGTCTCGTACACCGAGCACTCGCCGCGCAACCACTCCCACCGCTCGGGACTGGTGGCTATCGAGTAGCCCCCTGGCATGTGCATGCCAACGCTCTGACCACTCTCGGCCTCGATCTTCTGATACAGGGATATGGTGTAAGCCTGTAGCGCGGCAATGTTCGGATCGTCGTTGATCGAATGAAAGCCCGCGGCGGCATGCCACGTCGAACCGGCGGTGAGTTCGGCGCGCTCAATGAGCGCGATATCGGTCCAACCCCGTTGCGCGAGGTGATACAGCACGCTGGTGCCAACGATGCCTCCGCCGATGATGACGACGCGGTAGTGGGACTTCATCATTCCTCCTCGATCCGATCCGACAGTACGGCGCGACGCTGCGCCATGAATTCCTGCAGCGACTCGTCGATCGCCGGGTCGAGGCCCGGATCGTCGTAGTCCGCCAACATGCGCTTCCAAACCTGATTGGCGCGTTGCTCTGCCGTGAGACGACCTTCAATCTCCCACTGCTCAAACGAGGAATAGTCGGCGATGTTCGATTGATGGAAAGCCGACTCAAAATTCGCTTGCGTGTGCGCGCAGCCCAAGAAGTGCCCCCCGGGCCCGACCTCGCGTAATGCATCCATCGCTTGGCCACGCTCCGACAGATCGATTCCGGCACCGAGGGCCTGCATCATGGCCAACTGGTCGACGTCCATCGCGAACTTTTCGTAGGAGGACACGAGGCCGCCTTCGAGCCAACCGGCCGCGTGAGTCACGAGGTTGACGCCGGCCAGCACCGACGGCAGTAACGTATGGGCACTTTCGTACGCCGCTTGCGCGTCGGCCACCTTGGAACTGCACAACGAACCGCCACTGCGCACCGGCACACCGAGGCGACGGGCCAACTGCGCGGTCGCGAAGATCATCTGGGTGGCTTCGGCGGTTCCAAACGTCGGCGCACCGGTACGCATCGAGATGGCACCGACGAACGAACCCATGATGACGGCCGCACCCGGACGCACGAGTTGGGTCAGCGCCATACCGGCCAGGCATTCGGCGAGCAGTTCGGCCATACAACCTGCGGTGGTGACGGGTCCCATCGCGCCCGCGAGGACGGCCGGCACCACGATGGTGCCTTGGTTACGCTCGGCGAACACGCGCAGCGCACCGAGCATCCGACCGTCAAAGGTCAGCGGAGAATTCGAGTTGATGTTGCCCAGTACCACAGGGCCCTGAGCGAGCGTGTCGGCGCCGAACACACGTTCTGCCATCAGAACGGCATCGAGTGCATGACCCGGGGTTTCGGGGGTGGCTTCGCAGGCGAGGTCGGTGTGTCGAAAGTACGCGTATTGAACGTCCAGATGACGCTTGCCCTCGGGAATGTCCATGGGTTCGACCGCACAGCCCCCCGCGAAATGGATGGCAGGGGCGGCGTGCGCCAATTTGATGAATTGGACAAGGTCTTTCAGGGTGCCGTAGCGTCGGCCGCCGTCGAGGTCGGAGACGAACGGCGGGCCACCGACGGGGGAGAACACGGTAGCGTTGCCGCCAAATCGGACGGAGCGGGCCGGGTTGCGGGCCGTGACCGTAAATTCGCGTGGTGCGGTGCTCAGTAACGATCGGGCGAGACCGCGCGGGATGCGTACCCGCTCGCCGCGAACGTCAGCGCCGGCCGCACGCCATAAACGCAAGCTCTCCGGATCGCGCCGAAACTCGACGCCGATCTCTTCGAGCAATGTCTCGGCGTTGTGCTCGATGAGCTCACACGCCTCCGACGAGAGCAACTCGACGGCAGGAATTTGGCGCCTGAGAAAAGGGAGTTTCGCCAGCCCCTGCCGGGACCGAGCTGCTCGCCGCGCTTCCCGTCGACCGCTGCGTGGAATGCTTTCGTCTACCATGGTAAGGCCCCCCTTAAGGTATTTATAACACTTGTTATGCGAAATGCGAAAGCGTCAATACGTGGGCTGACGCCGCCGCTGCTAATGCGGTATTGTGCTTGCTGGTTGGGACGCCCTAAGCCATGCCTAAACTCGTAGATCATGCCCGTCGCCGCGACGAACTCGCCGAGTTGGTCGTTCGCGTGGTGGAGTCGGAGGGGGCGGAGGCAGCGACGTTCCGGCGTCTTGCTGAGGTGGGACACTTCAGCATCGGTGTGCTCACCCATTATTTTCGCGACAAGGATGAACTGATCGCGAATGCCTTTCAGTGGCTCGCGAATCAGTCGTTCGCAACGTTGGACCGCCGCCTTGCGGAAGTCCCCCCGGGGATGCGTCAGCTCACGGCGGTGCTCTCGTTCATGGTCCCCGCTGGGGGTGAGCTCACGTATCCGGGCGTTTGGCTGGCGTTGTGGAGTGCGGCCCGCCACAACGATGCGCTGTCCGACGTGCACCGGCAGTACTACGCGCGTTGGCGTCGATTGGTCACGCGTGCGCTCCGAGACGCGCGTCGATTGGGACAGATCTCCGCCCACGGGTCGGTGACGGATCGGGTCGATCTCCTCGTCAGCGGCATCGATGGCATGTGGTTAGGGACCGTGATGGAGCCACGTCGCTATCCGCCGGCTCGTCGCGCACGACTGGTGGCAGCGTTAATCCGCGCCGTCACAGACACCCATGATCCGTGAAAGCCTCGGTCTAGAATTCCGTCAGTCTCGTCGGCGGTGTATCCTCCGCGCAGGTTGGCGCCCCCTCCGGGCCCGTCGGGTTCCACCTGAAGGACAGAGCATCGCATGAAGGGTCCCACACCCCGTTACTCCGCTTTGGCGTTGATCCGTGCACGCTTTCAGGGCGCGCGCTATTGGAAGCCCCTTTGGACCGGTCGTTCGTTGCAGCCGTCATACGATGTCGTCGTCGTCGGCGCGGGCGGTCACGGTCTGGCCACCGCCTATCATTTGGCCCGCGACCACGGCCTGAAAGTCGCCATCCTCGAACGCCAGTTGGTGGGGTACGGTAACGTCGGTCGCAATACGACGATTGTTCGATCCAACTATTTGCTCCCCGAAAATCATTATTTCTACGAAGATGCCCTACGGCGGTGGGAGACGCTGTCACGGGACCTCAATTACAACGTGATGTACAGCCCGCGGGGCGTTGCCGATCTGTGCCTGTCTGACGGCGACATGATTGATGCGTCACGGCGCGGCAATGCGATGCGTCTCGCCGGGATCGATGCTGAGCTGATGGAAATCGATGCGCTTGAACGCTTCGCACCGGAGCTCATCCCCCGCCAAGATCGCCGTTTCCCCGTCGTCGGCGCGCTCGTCCAGCGTCGCGGTGGTACGGTGCGACACGATGCCGTGGCGTGGGGCTATGCACGCGCCGCCACGGCGCTCGGGGTGGATATTATTGAGCGCTGCGAGGTGCAGGGCTTGCGCACGGAGGCAGGCGTCGCGACGGGTGTCGAAACCAGCCTTGGCTTCGTGAAAGCCAACCGGGTCGTCTTTGCGACCGCCGGCCACACGGGCATGGTGGGCAAAATGATCGGGATGCCGTTGCCGATCGAGACGCATCTCTTGCAGGCAATGGTGACGGAGCCGATTAAGCCGTTGATCGGTTCGGTACTGATCTATGTCCATCCTGGGCATGGCGAGGTGTACATCCTACAGTCCGACCGTGGCGGCATCGTGATGGGCGGATTCTTGGATGGCTTTCCATCCTACACCCGAGAAGGACAATGGCATCGCTTGGAAGAAGTCGTGACGAGTGCGGTCGACCTGTTGCCCCAAATTGGCAGTCTGCGCATCCTGCGACAGTGGGCGGGCACCAATGACATGACGATGGACGGCAGCCCCATCATGGACAGCGTCAAATACAACAACGTCTTTCTCAATGCGGGCTGGTGTTACGGCGGATTCAAAACCATCCCGGCGTCGGGCGCGGCGTGCGCGACGCTGGTTGCGACCGGTCAGGCGCCCGACATCGCGCGCGGTTTCCGCCTCTCTCGCTTTGCTACCGGACACATGCTCGACGAGCGTGGCGGTGGCCCCTTCCCGGTGCGCCTATGAGCCGCTTAATCTGTCCATTCTGCGGACCGCGCGAGTTGCGCGAGTTCGATTTCCACAAGACGCTACCGAATGCCGGCGAGACGCCCTTTGAACGGGTGTACTTGCGAGTCGACAGCCTGACGCACAGCGTGGAGCACTGGCAGCACGTGCGCGGTTGTCGCGCGTGGCTGCAGGTGGAGCGCAACCCATCGACCGGGGCCGTGCTGGCCATTCGCTTGGCAGCGACAGGCGGTGCCGCATGACCGCACCGCGCACCGGGACGCGCCTACGCGCGGAGACCCTTCGCTTCACCTTCGACGGTCGAGTCTATACGGCGCACGTGGGCGACACTGCGGCCTCGGCGTTGCTCGCTGCGGGCGTCCGGGCGATGGGTCGCAGCGTCAAGTATCGGCGTTTGCGTGGGGTGATGACCGCGGGTCCGGAGGAGCCGAACGCGCTGTTCACCGTCGGGCGGGCGCCCGCGATCGTGCCGAACGTGCCGGCGACTCAGCTGAAGCTCGTGGAGGGGTTGGCGTTAGAAAGCCAAAACCGGTGGCCGAGCCTGCTTTTTGATGTCACGGCGGTGCTGCGGCTCGGCAGCGCTTTTTTCGGCGCTGGTTTTTATTACAAAACGTTCATTCTGCCCAAGTGGCGTTTTTGGGAAGGGCTCATTCGTCGCCTCGCTGGCCTGGGTAAAGCGCCCGGTGCCTGCGATCTGCCGGCTCCCACGTTAGAGCATACCCACTGCGATGTATTAGTGGCGGGCGCCGGTCCGGCCGGGCTCGCTGCGGCGCTTGCCGCGGCGCGCAATGGCGCGAAAGTCATCTTGGCGGAACGGGAGCCCGTCGTCGGTGGTGAACTCGAGTTTGAAGCGGCTCGAATCGAAGGACGCTCGGCCGGTGAATGGACCTGCGCGGCCTTGGGTGAACTGACGCGGCTCGGCGCACGGGTCCTGACGGATACGACTTTGGTCGCCGGTAACACGGGCGAATACGTGCTCCACACCGAGAGCGCGGGTATGGCGGGCCCGGCTGCGCTGATCAAAGTGCGCCCACAGGCATTGGTGGTCGCCACCGGCGCGGTCGAGCGCATGATTGCGTTTATCGATAACGATTTACCGGGCGTATTCTTACTCGGCGCGGCGGAACGCTACCTTGCGCGTTACGGCGTCAAAGTGGGCGACCGCTTGGTGCTATTCGCCAATCACGATCGCGTGTACGTCACCGCTGCGCGACTAGTCGCCGGTGGGATGACGGTGGCTGCCATTGTGGATACCCGTGCGACCGGGCCGCAGACGGCGGCGGTGCGGCACATTGCGGCAGACCTGGCCGGGCGTGGCACGGTTTGCTTGGCGGCGCACGCCGTCCTCGCTGCCCACGGTGGGCGGAGCGTCTCGAGCGTTGTGGTGGCGCCGCTTGGAGACGCGACCCAGTCCCACGTGATTCGCTGCGACGCTGTCTTGGTCAGCGGCGGATGGGGGCCTGCGATCCATGCGGCGTTGCAGGAGGGGGGTAGTAAGCGCTACGAGGAGACGCTCGCGGCGTTCGTTGCGATCGATAATCCGGACGGGCGCGTGACGGCGGGCGGTGCCAACGGTGCCATGGAACTTGCCGCTGTACTCAAAGAAGGTGTTGCGGCCGGTGTGGCCGCGGCATTGCGATCCGGGCACGGCGGGCCCCTGGCGGCTGTACCGGCGGCCAAGGGCGATCCGGCTCCGCACTTGGCACCGTTTTGGCGCTCGCCTGCGCGGGAAGCGGACGAGAAGTGCCAGTTTGTCGATCCTCAAAACGACGTGAGCGTCGCGGACCTCCGCGCCACATTGGCCGAGGGGTTCATCGACATTGAGCACGTGAAACGCTACACGGCATTGGGTTTCGGCACGGATCAGGCGAAATTCGGGGGTCAATTAGGCGCGGCGATCGTTGCGGAGTTGCGCGGCGAACCGGTGCCGACGGTCGGCACAACGCGCCTGCGCCCACCGTTTCACCCCGTCACGCTACGCTCCATTGCCGGTCACCGCTTCGGCACGCAATTGCGACCGGCCCGAACCACCGCGTTGCACGATTGGCACGTGGCCAATGGAGCGGTGATGGAGGCGATGGGGCTGTGGATGAGGCCCCGCTACTACCGCGCCAACGGTGCGAATGCGACGGATGCGGGCATCATTGAGGCGGGCCGCGTTCGAACGCGTGGCGGGATCGTCGATGGCTCGACCTTGGGCAAATTTGAGGTGGAAGGGCCGGATGCGGCCGCTTTCCTTGATGCGATGTACTTGTCCAAAGCCAGCACCATCAAGGTGGGTCGATCCAAGTACATGGTGAATTTGCGCGAGGATGGGATGGTGCTGGACGATGGCATCGTGCTACGCCTCAGCGAAACCCGCTTTTTGGCCACGGTCAGCACCGGTCACACGGAGCACATGCTGTCTCACTTCGAGCACTATCGGCAGACGGAGTGGGCGAACTCGCGTCTCGCGATTACCGATGTCACCGATGCATGGTCTGCGATCGTAGTAGCAGGACCGGAGAGTCGGGCGACGCTGGTCGCGCTGCTGGGCAGTGAGTGGGCAGAAACGTTTACCCACCTGCGGCACATGGATTTCGCGACCGGTCAGTACCGGGGCCACGATCTGACGGTGCTTCGGGCGAGTTTCTCCGGCGAACTGGCGTTCGAGTTGCACGGCCGTCCCGCCATCGCTGTCCCGTTGTGGGATGCGCTCGTCGGGGCTGGCTTCGCGCCGTACGGTCTTGAGGCACTCGATATTTTGCGGTTGGAAAAAGGCTATCTCGTCTCCTCCGAGCTCAACGGACAGACCACGCCGTACGATCTTGGGATGGGATCACTCGTGGCGCTCGGCAATGCCTGCGTCGGTCGTGATTTGTTGGATCGGCCGGCGTTTCACGAACCGCAGCGAGAGCGGCTCGTGGGTGTGCGGTCAAACGATGGGAAGAGCCCGTTCCTCGGCGGAGCGCAGTTGACGGCCGATGCCGTCTCGGCGCGGCCTGTCGGCTACATCACGTCGTCCGCGTACAGTCCGGCGCTCGGTGAATGGATCGGCTTGGCGCTCGTGTCTCGCGAGATTGCGGAAGGCACAATCCTCTATGCGCGGGATCCGTTGCGGGGCAACGATGCTGTCGTCAACGTGGTCAGCCCCGTCCACTACGATCCGACGTCCGACCGGATGAAGTCATGATGCACACCGCAATCATTGAGCCGCGTACGAGCGCCGGCGATGTCGAATTCGTCGCCTACGGCTTGTCTCTGCCACCGGGGCTGCCGAGTCTGCCGGGAGTCGCCACGGGCGACGACACGGGCACGCTCGTCATGCACATTGCACCCGATCGCTGGTTTGCGCCGGCGGCCAGCGAAGCTACCCGCGCGCTGCTGGCGCGCTTAACGGACTACGGCACGTGCGTTGATGTCACCGGCAAGTGGAGCCGCATCGATGTCACCGGCCCTAACGCTGTCGCGGTGCTGAGTGCCAGCATTGATATACGCGCGGTGCTGCGCGAGCGTGCGTGCGCGTCCGTCACACTCTTTGATTGTCCGTCGCTGGTCTTGCAACTCGCCGACGGCTACGCGGTTTGGACGACGTCGAGTTATCGCCGGCACCTGCTTAGCGAGTTCCAGCGTCTCGCAGGAGGCTGAGGATGGCGACGTCGCTGCGAGTGCCACGGCAGGCATTATTGGATGCGTTGAGGGCCTTCTCGATCGCCGGGCGAGAGCTGTCGTTCAAAGCGGCCGCCGATGCGCTCTTCCTCACGCCGTCCGCGATCAGCCACCGCATCCGTGACCTGGAAGAACATCTGGGCCAACCGGTCTTTGTGCGAAAGACCCGTGCGGTTGAGCTCACCGATGCCGGCCGCGCGCTGCTCGATGAGATTGATCCTTTGCTGCAGTCTCTCGATTCCGCGCTCGATCGAGCCGGCAAGCGTGCGCGCCGCCGGGTCCTGCGCATCGCCGCGCCGCCGTTTATCGCGACCGATTTGTTGTTGCCCAATATCGAAAGCTTTTACGGCATGCAGCGTAAGATCGATCTCGATATTAATAGCGCTACCGCGCGACCGAGTGCGCACTCGCCGCAGGCAGACGTATCCATCGTGATTGCGCCGGAGCCTCCGCCGGACGTTATTGCGATGAAATTGCTATCACCGCGGTTTGTTGCCGCGACGTCGGCCTCAATGGCGAGTGTGGCCAAGGAACTCGGTCCGCGCGTCTTCGAGCAGATGCGACGTATCGTCTACCGGCACCGATCCGACTTGTGGACACAGTGGTTCAAGATGAGCGGGGTGCCCGCGCGACGCTCCGGTTCCATCATCCAAGTTGATACGCTGCCCGCATCGATCGCGGCTGCGGAGCGCGGTCTCGGCATCGCCCTCGTACCCACCTTCGTTTGCCAACGCCGTTTGCGGCCCGGCCGAGTGCAACGCATTTCCGATATCGAAGTGGAATCGGGCGAGTCCTACTATTTGGTTTTTCGAACCGAGGATCGTGGTCGACCCGAAGTCCGCGCATTCGTCAGTTGGGCTCTGGCTGAACTGCGCCGCTGAGTTGCGCTGTTGAAATTGCGCCCGGGCGGTCCCACTCAGGGAATCCGGGCCGTGACGGTCGTTTTGGGCAGGTGATTCCATGGAAGCGGTGCCCGAAACCGTACCGGTCGCACTCGTGCCGACGGCGCGGATCGCCAGCGAAGTCGTGCTCGTGCTGACGGCCGTGGGTGTAGCCGCGTCGGTCGTGCGCGAACCGGATGGTCGGCATGTGGTGCGTGTCGCGGTCGCCGACCAAGGCTCTGCGGAACAGGCGCTCGGCGCCTACGTCACGGAAAACGTTCCCCCGCCGCCCCCGCCGCCGCCACGGCCGCTGGCTGCAGGCGCGGCGCGGGCCGCACTCGTCTACGGATGGGGCGAGTTCTTGATCGCTGTGGCGGTCAGTCGCAGCTTCTTCGGTGCGGCGTGGGTGGACCGCGGCATCCTGGAGGGCCCGCCGTTTCGGGCGGGGCAGTGGTGGCGCCCCGTTACATCTCTCACGTTGCACGCCGATTTCTCCCATTTACTGGCTAACTTGGGCTTTGGGGCGCTGTTCCTTGGGCTTGCCGGGCGCGTTTACGGCTGGGGCGTGGCGCTCCTGTTGACGCTTGTCGCGGCGATTGCGGCGGGGGCTGTAGAGGCAGCGGGCCTACCGGCCGGTAGCAGCTCCCTCGGAGCCTCCACGGCGGTGTTTGCGGCGTTGGGTTTACTGGCGGTCGTACGGTGGCCGCCCCGCGGGCGGGTGGCGCCGTGGATGGCGCGAGCCGCCACCTTTGGAGGCGCGGTCTCTTTACTCGGCCTGCTCGGCGCCGGGGACCCGCGGGTCGATGTGACCGCGCACGTGCTGGGATTTTTGGCCGGCATGCTGGTCGCGTGGCCGTGGCGGTATCGCGGTATCGCCGCAGCCCCGCTCCAGCGGTTGGCCGCGGCGGCGGCCGTCATGATCGTGGTGGCGGGGTGGAGCGCGGCGCTCGCCGGCTGATGCGCCGCCGACCGACCGATCCCAGATTCATTGATCAGGACTGGCCACTGGTTCATAGTCGCCCGACCCGGGGGGGCCCGAAATAACGCAGGGGAGCGACTTACGCATGAGTTCGGACACTTACAAGCCGTCGACGGCAGGGGCGAGCGGGGCTCAGCAGGGGGTGAATGCGCCCGATCTGCGGATCTTCGTGATCATCCTGTTCTTCGTCTTCGGTGGCATCACCAGCCTCAACGACGTGATCATCCCGAAATTGAAGGAGTTGTTCACGCTTACGTACGCGCAGGCCATGCTGGTGCAGTCGGCATTCTTCGCGGCGTACTTTGTCGTCTCACTGCCGGGTGCTGCCATCGTCCGACGGTTCGGCTATATGCGCACGGCCGCGATAGGTCTCTTGACGATGATGGCCGGGTGTCTCTTATTTGTCCCCGCGTCGGCGTCCGGCATGTTTGGGGTCTTTCTGGCGGCGCTGTTCGTGTTGGCCGCGGGCATCACGATCGTTCAGGTCGTCGCGAACCCGCTGATCAGCTTGCTCGGTCACCCGCGGACCGCGCACAGTCGCCTGACCTTCGCGCAAGCCTTCAACTCGTTGGGCACTACCGTATTCCCGTACGTAGGATCGATTTTGATCCTCGGCAGTTTGTCGACGGTTGATCCGACGGCGCTCCGTGGCGCTGCATTGCAGGCCTACCGTGCCGCAGAGACGCACACGGTTGTCACAACGTATCTCGGCCTCGCGGCCGCGCTACTGGTGGTGGCTGCGGTCGTCTGGATGCGTCGTAACCGCATTCAGGATCACCACGCGCAGGACGCCAGCATGTGGGAGGCCTTCGATTTGCTGAAGCGCCCGCGATTTGGCCTCGGGGCTTTGTGCATCTTCCTGTATGTCGGTGCCGAAGTGGCGATTGGTTCGCTGTTGGTCAATTATTTGATGCAGTCCGAGGTGCTCGGCCTGACGGCCGAAGCTGCCGGTAAGCACGTGCCGTATTACTGGGGTGGCGCGCTCGTCGGCCGTTTCATCGGTTCGGTGGCGTTGCGGTATATCTCCCCCGGTCGAGTGCTCGCCGCGGTCGCCGCCGGCGCCATCGCGCTGATCGCGATCTCGGCCCAAAGCGTGGGCGCGACGGCCGCATGGACCTTACTGGCCGTGGGATTGATGAATTCCATCATGTTCCCCACGATCTTCTCGTTGGCCTCCGAAGGCCTCGGTGAGCGCGCGGCCGACGGCTCGGGCGTCATCTGTGTGGCGATTGTTGGCGGTGCGTTGATACCGCCGGCGACGGGTGCACTGGCGGATACCTACCATTCGTTGGCGTTCGCACTGGTTTTGCCGGCGCTGTGCTATCTCGTGATTTTGGCGTATGGGATCTACGCGCGCCGCCCGGCCGCGTGATTTTTGAAAGTACTGGGCGATGACGGGTGATGACAGACTATGAGTGACAAGAAAAACGGGTCGGCTCCAACTGCAGAACACGCGCGCGATGCGCTCGCGTATCACGAGTATCCCACGCGGGGGAAACTGGCGATTACTGCGACGAAGCCACTCGTCAATCAGCACGACTTGTCGCTGGCGTATTCACCGGGCGTCGCCGCCGCGTCAAGTGCGATCGCCCGCGACCCGTCACTCGCAGAACGATACACCGCACGCGGTAATTTGATCGGCGTGGTAACCAACGGCTCGGCGGTACTGGGACTCGGCAACATTGGTCCGTTGGCGGCTAAACCCGTGATGGAAGGCAAGGCGGTCTTGTTCAAGAAGTTCGCCGGTATCGATGCGTTCGACATCGAATTGGCCGAACAGGATCCTGACAAGCTCGTTGATATCATCGCCGCGCTCGCACCCACCTTCGGTGGGATCAATCTGGAGGACATCAAGGCCCCGGAGTGTTTCTATATCGAACGGAAACTGCGGGAGCGTCTCGATATCCCTGTGTTCCACGATGACCAACACGGCACAGCCATCATTGTCGGCGCTGCGTTTCTGAACGGCGCGAAGGTCGTCGGCAAGAACCTGGCGGATATCAAACTGGTGGTGTCCGGGGCCGGTGCGGCCGCCCTTGCCTGCGTGGAACTGTTGGTCGATATCGGTGTGTCACGTCAGAACGTCTGGCTAACGGATTTGGCCGGGGTCGTCTATCAGGGACGGACTGAGTTGATGGATGAAAAAAAGGCCGTCTTTGCCCAGGCCACCGATGCGCGGACGCTCGCCGAGGTCATTGAGGGAGCCGACGCCTTCCTCGGTCTGTCCGCGGGCGGTGTGCTGAAGCCGGAGATGCTGGCGCGAATGGCGGCCAATCCGCTCGTGTTTGCGCTGGCGAACCCAACGCCGGAGATCATGCCCGAGGAGGCTATCGCCGCACGTCCAGACGCGGTGATTGCGACCGGGCGCAGCGACTACGCGAATCAGGTCAATAACGTCCTGTGCTTTCCATACATCTTCCGCGGTGCGCTCGACGTCGGCGCGCGAACGATTACGCGCGAGATGGAAGTGGCGGCTGTGCGTGCGATCGCTGAGCTCGCCTACCGCGAACAGAGTGACGTCGTCGCGAATGCGTACGGCATCACGGCCGCTTCGTTCGGACGGGACTATCTGATTCCGAAGCCGTTCGATCCGAGGCTCATGACGTCGATCGCCCCAGCCGTCGCGCAGGCGGCGATGGACTCCGGTGTCGCGAAGTATCCGATTGAGGATTTCGAAGCCTACCGTCACCGGCTGCAGGAGTTCGTCTATCAGAGCGAGTCTCTGATGAAGTCTTTATTTGTCATTGCGCGGCGCATCGAACCGCAGCACAAGCGGATTGCATTCGCCGAGGGCGAAGATCGGAGAGTGCTGCAAGCCGCCAAGATTTTGGTCGACGAGCAGATCGCTCGCCCGGTCCTGATCGGGCGTACCGAAGTCATACACTCGCGCGTCCAGCAGTTGGGATTGAATCCCAGCCTCCTCGAGGAGGTGGAGATCGTCGATACCAATCACGATCCGCGTTACCGTGACTATTGGCAGACCTACTTCGAGCTGATGAAGCGTGAAGGCGTGACGCAGCAGTACGCCAAGATTGAAATGCGACGGCGTGGAACGCTGATTAGTGCCATGATGCTGCGTAAGCGTGAAGTGGACGGCCTCATGTGTGGCACACTGCCGAACACCCATCGGCATCTGCGTTACATTGATGCGGTAATCGGCAAGAAACCCGGCGTGAAAGCCTATGCCGCGATGAACGCACTGATTTTGCCGAATCGGCAATTGTTCGTCGTCGATACCCACGTCAATGAAGATCCGACGGCTGAGGAGTTGGCCGAAATCACCATCATGGCGGCCAGTGAAATTCGTCGATTCGGCATCGTGCCCAAAGCTGCCCTACTGTCGCACTCGAATTTTGGCAGCAGCACGGCTCCTTCCGCGCTGAAAATGCGCGCCGTCCTAGGCTTGGTGCGGGCACTGGATCCGACGTTGGAGATTGACGGTGAAATGCACGGCGACAGTGCGTTGGACGAATCCGTGCGCCGCGCCACGCTGCCCGACTCTACGTTGTCGGGCAGTGCCAATCTGTTGGTGATGCCCAATATTGATGCGGCCAATATCGCGTACAACTTGCTCAAGACCGCCGCCGGCAACGGGGTGGCTATAGGCCCCATTTTGCTCGGCTGTAATGGCGCTGCTCACATCTTGACGCCGACCACGACCGTGCGTCGCATCGTCAACATGGCCACTCTGACGGTGGTCGAGGCAAATGCGGTCACGGCGATTCGTTAGGCGAATCGGCGGGTGACCGTCTGGCGTGGGATCGGGTCGCCGGGCGTACCGAATGCTGTTGTCGGAACGCCCGGGGCGTGACGCCCAGGCGACGGCGGAATTGATCGTTGAAATGCGACAGGGTCTCAAAGCCACACTCGGCCGCGATCGTGCCGATCGGTGAGTCGCTGCGACGCAAGCGTAGGCTCGCCTCACCGCAGCGCACGTCGTTGATGTATTGCGTGAAGGGCTTGCCCACGGCATTGCGAAAATAGCGGCTGAAGGCTTTTGGGGTTACCCGGGCGATGTCGGCGGCCTCGGTCGTCGTCAGCGGTCGGCCCAGTTCACGATGAATCCACTCCAGAACGCGGTCAATGCGTCGCAGCGCCGATGCAGAGCGCGTGTTCGGGCCGGCGCCGCGTATCGCACTGTGTGCGATCGGCACGAGGTCGCTCGGGATCTGCGTCAGGGCATCGAGGATGGTGACCAGCCCCCCTAAGCGCGCTAGCGCGCTCGCATTCTGCAGCGCGAGTAACTGCTCAGTAATCCGCGTATGGGTGCGGCCGACAACGGCTAAGCCGACGGACGCACGCTCCATGAGCGGAGCGAGGGTCGCCAATTCCGGCAGGCCCGGCTGAGTCAAAAATTCCGGCGCCCATTGGATGACCGTGGCGCGATGGGGTGCGCTGTCGGGCGCACTCACCCAGCAGTGCGGCGTCTGCGAACCGACGAGAACCAAATCCCCCGAATCGAAGGCAGAGGCGTCGTCACCGACAAATCGTAAGCCGGTGCCGGACTCGATCCACGTCAGTTCAATGTGCCGGTGCCGATGCAGTTCCCCGGCAAATGCAGGGACTTCAAACCGCAGCGAGCGAAATGCCTGCGACGGGTGGGTAATGGTTTCAGAATACACTTTCACGGTCAGATTATAAGTCGAAATGTTTAAAAACAGTCAGAACGAGTCCTAATCCACGACCTGTCCGAGTGTGGCGGTTGCTAGGCTCAACGCTCCGACTATCGCCGTTCACGCCCGAGGCGCCCCACCGATATGTACGCCGACATCGATACGCCCTTTCCGCTGACCGACGCCCAGGTGAGTCAGTTTCGGCGCGATGGCTATATCAAGCTGTCGCACGTGCTGCCGCCGGACGTGCTCGATTACTACGGAGAGGAAATCACGCGTCAAACGTTGGCGCTGAATACCGAAACGCGACCGCTCGCGGAGCGAGACACCTACAGTCGGGCGTTCCTGCAGGTCATGAACCTTTGGGAGCGCAGCGCACGGGTACGGGAGTTCGTGCTTGGACGTCGACTCGGGCGCCTTGCGGCCGAGTTGTTGGAGGTGTCTGGCGTACGGCTCTATCACGATCAGTCGTTGTATAAGGAACCCGGGGGTGGCATTACACCCGCCCATGCCGATCAATACTATTGGCCGCTTGCCAGCGATCGGACGATCACCGCCTGGATACCGCTGTCCTCAGTGCCTCTGGAGAAGGGGCCGCTCGCGTTCTACGCTCAAAGCCACCGAGAGTCGTTTGGTCGCGACCTCGGTATCTCCGACGAGAGTGAGCGACAGATTTCGGCGTTGCTGCGGGCCCGTCATTTCGAGTTGGTTGAGGAGCCCTTTGCGTTGGGGGATGTGAGTTTTCACTTGGGCTGGACGTTTCATCGCGCCGGGCCCAATCAATCAACGGCGCCTCGGTCCGTGATGACCATCATTTACATGGACGAGTCCATGCGCCTACAGGCACCGGCCAATCCGGTCCAAGCCAGCGACCACGCCATGTGGTGCCCAGGTGCGGTAGCCGGTGAGATCATCGCGACGGCCAAGAATCCGGTGATCTACACCGCCCGAGGCGTTGTCGAATGAAGATGGCCCGCGCCCTTGTCGGAGTACTGATGTGGTGGGCGTCCACCGTCGCAAGCGCGAGCCCATCCCCGACCCAGTGGGTCAATCCGTTCATCGGTACGGACGGAACCGGACACACGTTCCCCGGAGCGACGGTGCCGTTTGGTATGTTGGCACCGAGCCCGGACACCGGCGATCAGGGCTGGGACAGCGCCAGCGGATACCAATATCGGGCGCCAACTATCCTCGGGTTTTCCCAAAGCCACATGAGTGGTACGGGGATCGGCGATCTCGGCGATGTCCTTTTACTGCCGACCGAAGGGCAGCCTTGGTCGACGACGACGGCGTCGTTTGCCAGTCCCTACGACAAGCGCAGCGAGGTTGCGCATCCTGGCTACTACGCGGTCACGCTCCCGGCTCTCGGGGTCCGGGTTGAACTCACGGCAACGCAACGCGTCGCACTCCACCGCTATCGGTTCCAACACGCGGGACGAGTGCAGGTACTGGTGGATCTGACGCATGTGATTCACTTCTTACCCGGCCCTCGGGCGAGCGCGGCGAGCAGTCAGGTGCAAGCGGAAGGCCTGATTACGGGGCAGACACATCTGCACAACTTCGCTGAACGCGAACTCGCCTACGCGATACGCTTCGATCATCCGATTGCCGAGTATCAGGCGCTGCCGCAGGCTGATGGGGAGAAAGCGGCACGCTATCTCGTTACCTTCGACTTGGGGCGTGGGCGCGAGCTGCAAGCGCGGGTGGCGCTATCGACCACCGATAGCGACGGCGCCTTGCGCAATTTGCGAGACGTTGACGCAGTGTCGTTTGACACAGCGCGTGCTGACGCGGACGCGGCGTGGGCAGCGCTGTTGCGGCGGGTAGAGATCACCGCGGCGGAAACCCAGAAACGCATCTTCTACACCGCGCTGTACCATGCCTTCCTACACCCTAGCGACATCGCCGATGTCGACGGCCGGGTGCGAGGTCCCGACGGCGTGATCCGCCAAGCACCGAACGGGCACTACTACTCAACCCTGTCGCTGTGGGATATCGCGCGTGCCCAGTTTCCGCTACTCGCCTTGCTGGTGCCCGAACGCGTCGATGGCATCGTCCAGACGCTCTTAGCGCACCAGGAAGCGGCCGGTTACTTGCCCTTGTGGACGGCATGGGGCGGTGAGACGTGGTGCATGATCGGTAATCCGTCGTTGCCGGTGATTGCGCATGCGATCGCCACCGGCTTCCATGGATTTGATGCCAGAGACGCGTTGACCGCGATGATTCAGAGTTCGACGCAGGACCGCGTTCACGCCCCGGTCGGGACGCAGCAAGGATGGAGCACCTACGACACCTACGGGTTTTTGCCGTTTGACCGCGTCGACGGTGAGTCTGTGTCAAAGACGCTCGAGTACGGTTGGGGCGACGATGCGGTGGCGCGCGTTGCCGCACGTCTCGGTGATGTCGAAACGCAGACCCGTTTCGCACGTCGCTCGCACGCGTATCTGAATCTCTACGATCCTCAGACCGGGGTGATGCGGGGAAAGGCCGCGGACGGTACGTGGCGCACGCCGTTCGATCCCACCCGAGCCACCTCTCCGCTGAACAATCCCGGCGATTACACCGAAGCGAACGCCTTTCAATACACGCTGACGCCCGGCTTACACGATCCGGACGGTCTCGTCACGGTGCTCGGTGGGTCGCGGGCCGCCGGTGAGTGGCTCGATCGATTCTTCACGACCGATAGCGCGCCGGGCGACAAATACTTGGGGCAGGAGGGTGCGATCGGCCAATACGCCCAAGGCAACGAGCCAAGCCACCACATCGCTTACCTCTACCAATGGACCGATCGACCCTGGCAATCCGCTCGATACATCCGACGGATCGCCCGAGAGTTTTATGCCGATCGTCCGGACGGTATCTTGGGCAACGACGATGCTGGGCAGCTGAGCGCATGGTACGTGTTCGCGGTGTTGGGTTTTTATCCGATGGTGCCTGCCAGTGGTGATTTTGTGCTCGGTGCGCCCCAAGTGCCGCGAGCAACGCTGCATTTTCAGAACGGCCGAACCTTGGAGATCGTGTCGCGACACGGGAGTGAGGACCGCATCTGGGGCCAGATCGTGCGTTTCAACAATCAGACGGTGCATCGCTCCGTCAGTGGCGCGACGCTGTTGAGCGGTGGGCGGCTCGTCTTTGACATGGCGGCGCTGCCGCGCTGAGGCGCACGCTCCCCCGGCGCCACCCACGAGGCTGTGTATGATCCTTCGACGCGAAATACCGACTCGCCCCGACTTCCGACGTCCCGAAAATCTCCTCACCCACGTTCGGCACACCCTGGATTTCTACGACCCCAGGGCGTTTGACGCATCGGGCGGCTTTCATCAGTTCTTCAAAGACGATGGCACCGTGTTCGATCCATCGACGCGGCATCTGGTCAGCAGTACGCGCTACGTCTATCTGTGGTCGATGGCGGCGCGGCATTTTCCAGAATCGCCGCAGTATCTGCACTATGTGCAGCATGCGGTGGCGTTTCTTCGCTCGGTGCATCGCGTACCGGATACGGGGGGCTACTGCTGGCAGTTGGCCTGGGATGGCCGAGCGGGCCACGCACAGGATTCGACCCAGCATTGTTATGGCTTCGCCTTTGCCTTGTTGGCTTATGCGCACGCCTCCCTCGCCGGGATGGAGGAGGCCCGCGAGTGGATCCGCGACATCACGATGCTCATGGAGGCGCGTTTCTGGCAACCCTCGGCGGGCCTTTATGCGGATGAAGCGACAGCAGATTGGAGGCTTTCGGAGTACCGCGGCCAGAACGCCAACATGCACGCGGTTGAAGCGTGTCTCGCGGCGTACGAGGCCACCGGTGAGCAATGGTATGTCGAACGTGCCGCGGTGATTGCCGAGTCCGTTGTGCAGCGCCTCGGGTCCCTCGGCGATGGCAGAATCTGGGAGCATTACCGTGCGGACTGGTCGGTAGATTGGGACTACAACCGATTCGACCGCACCAATATCTTTCGCCCGTGGGGCTATCAACCCGGCCACTTCGCAGAATGGGCCCGGTTGTTGCTTGAACTGGAACAGCACACTGCGCTGCCTTGGTTGGCACCCCGAGCGGAACATTTGTTCGAGATGGCGCTTCAGTACGGTTGGGACGTGCAGTTTGGCGGCCTGTATTACGGTTTCGCGCCGGACGGTAGCGTTTGCGACGACCGGAAATTTCACTGGGTGCAATGCGAGACGCTGGCGGCCGCCGCGGCGTTAGCGCGGCGTACCGGCCGAGCCGGCTATTGGGATTGGTATGAGCGTCTTTGGGATTACTGCTGGGAGCACTGGGTTGATCACGAGTACGGCGCGTGGTACCGAATTCTGGCGCGCGACCATTCGACCGTGACGGACGAAAAGAGCACCGCCGGAAAGGTGGACTATCACACCACCGGCGCCTGTTACGCGGCCATTCGCGCACTGACTCCGTAAGCCCCCTCAAAGTTCACTATTGCGGTGTAGCCCACCCGCCCAGCTACCCCGCTGACCGCAAGGAGTTGGCGGAAAACGGGGGCTTCACGGTATAAAGACGGGACGGCGATCTATACGCGTGTCGGACGACGGCGTGATGAGCCGAACTGTTTCACGAGGGGTGGGGAGTATGTCAGTCCGAAACGAGGACGCCGGTCATGCCGGATTGCCGGAGGATGCCTCACGGCGCGCGCTGCTAAAAGCCGGCGGCAGTTTGGTGATCGGCTTCAGTTGGCTGGTCGGCACGAAGGCCATGGCATTCGCGAAGCCCACCCCACAACCCGGCGATGCCGCGATGGCGCGCGCCGATGGCAGTCCTGCTTTCGCGCCCAATGCGTTTGTTCGGATAGGCAGTGACGGCAGCATTCGCCTCGTAATGCCCGAAGTGGAAATGGGTCAGGGCGCCTACACGGGGCAAGCCACGCTGCTCGCCGAGGAGCTCGGCGTCGACCTTGATCAAGTCAAACTCGAGCACGCGCCGCCGAGCGAAGAGTTGTACGCGCTGGAAATTCAAGGCAGCCAGAACACCGGCGGGTCCAATACGATCCGCGGCTGTTGGGACCTGTTGCGTCAGGCGGGTGCGGTCGCGCGCACGATGCTGGTCGGTGCTGCTGCGAAGCGATGGAACGTGCCGGCCGAGCAATGCCGAGTCGAGCGTGGCGTCGTTCATCACGATGCCTCCCGCCGCACCTTGAGCTTCGGGCAAGTCGCGGCGGACGCCGCGCACCAGCCAATACCGGCCAAGCCGGTGCTGCTGTCGGCGAGCGGATTTCGGTTGATTGGGAAGTCGCTCAAACGACTCGATACCCCAGCGAAGACGGACGGCTCTGCGACCTTCGGGATCGATGTTCGGGTGCCGGGTATGAAGGTGGCGGCGGTGGCGCTGTCGCCGGTGGTCGGCGGGACGGTGCGCCACGTCGATGACCGTAAAGCCCGCGCCATTCCGGGGGTTGTGGATGTCGTGGTCCTGACCGATGCGGTGGCCGTCACCGCAGGGGATTACTGGACCGCGAGCAAGGCGGCTGCTGCCCTCACCATTCAGTGGGATCACGGCACGAACGCACAGATTTCATCGTCAGCGTTGTTTGCCGAGTTAGCAAACGCATCGGCGCACGGCACAGCGCGCACGGCGAAGGACGTGGGCGCGGGAGCGAAGGCGGGGACCAAGACGGTCGAGGCCACGTATCAGTCGCCCATGTTGGCACACGCGACGATGGAACCGCTCAATACCGTTGTCGCGGTGCGTAAGGACAGCTGTGAGATTTGGGTGGGTACGCAAGTCCCCACGCGCGTCGTGGACGTCGCCGCCAAAATCACGGGGCTGCCCGCCGAGAAAATCACGGTCCACAATCAATACATCGGCGGCGGATTCGGTCGCCGCCTTGAAGTGGATTCGGTGGAGCAGGCCGTGGCGATTGCGCGGCGCGTCAACTATCCGGTGAAGCTGGTCTGGTCACGTGAGCAGGACATGGCGCGGGACTTTTTCCGTCCGCCGTATCACGACCGTTTGACGGCCACCTTGGATGCCAAAGGCTATCCGGCGACGTGGGTGCATCGCGTCACCAGCGACACCGTGTTGGATCGGTGGAGCCCGGCGGATATGCCGAAAGACGGCCTCGACCCCGATACCGTGGACGGTGCCGCTGAGCCGCCCTACGCCGTGCCGTCGCTCAAGGTCGAGTGGGTACGCCACGACCTCCCTAAAGCCGTCAAAATCGGTTGGTGGCGCGGCGTCGGCGCAACCCACAACCTGTTTCCGGTCGAAAGTTTTGTCGATGAACTGGCCCACGCGGCCGGACAAGACCCGTTGGCTTATCGACGAGCGCTGTTAGCGCAAAATCCGCGCGCTCGAGCCGTACTCGATCTGGCGGCCACCAAGTTCGGTTGGGACAAACCCCTCGGGAAGGCGGACGGACTCCGGTTGGGTCGTGGCGTTGCACTCGGCACTTCGATGACCACTTTGATCTGTGCCATCGTGGAGGTCGGCGTGACCGCGCACGGCGATGTGCGGCTGCGACGGGCGGTGGTCGTGGCCGACTGCGGTCAGGTGGTAAACCCCAACACCATCGAGGCTCAGTTGCAGGGTGGCTTTGTGTTCGGCCTGTCTGCGGCACTGTGGGGCGAGGCAACGCTACAGCACGGCGTGATCGAGCAAGCCAATTTCAACGACTACCGCGTTCTGCGGATGCATGAGGCGCCGGTGATTGAGGCCTATACCGTACCGAGCAGCGAGTCGCCGACCGGCATTGGCGAGCCGCCGACGGCGATCGCCGCGCCGGCACTTGCCAATGCGGTGTACGCAGCGACAGGGGTTCGCGTTCGCACGCTGCCGATCGCACGCACGGCGTTGCGGTCGAGTTCGGCGGCCCTAGACCAGGTGGTGATCTGACATGAGTCGACTGAAACTCGTCCTCGCGTTGATCGGGCTGGGCGTACTCGTCTTCGTAGGCTACGCGCAGCTGCAAGACCGTCGCACGCCGCTGGAACAAGGCCCAGCAGAAGGGCCGCTGCACCTGACCGGTACCCCGGTGGAGCGGGGTCGCTACCTTGCCGCCGCCGCGGATTGCACGGCTTGTCACACCGTTCCCGGTGAGGCTGACATGGCCGGTGGCGTGGCGTTCACGTTGCCGTTTGGAACGATCTATTCCAGCAATCTCACACCCGATCCGGACACCGGGATCGGCGGCTGGAGTGACGATGAGTTCGTGACGGCGGTCCGTAGCGGTATCGGTCGCCACGGCAAGCATCTGTATCCGGCGCACCCTTACACCAGCTACGCGGGCATGGTGCGTAACGACGTATTGGCCATTAAGGCCTATCTGGATAGCCTGCCGGCGGCACACCGGGATGTGCCGGCCAACGCGGTGTACTTCCCCCTCTCGCAGCGTGGGTTGCTGACGCTGTGGAATGCCGTGTACCGGCCAGCGACGGTGGGTTTCGCCGCCGATGCGGCCCACGACGCCACTTGGAACCAGGGTGCCTATTTGGCCAACGCGTTGGGTCACTGCGGCGAATGCCACACCCCGCGCACGATGGCGTACGGTCTGCGCCAAGGCGCTGCGCTGTCCGGTGCGGTGACGAGCGGATGGAAGGCCTATGACATCACCGCAGAGGGCCTCGCCCAGTGGTCGGCAGACGACCTCGAGCGGTACTTGGCGATCGGCACCGCGCCGCGCCACGGGTTGGCGGCCGGGCCCATGAAAGCCGTGGTGGCTTTCGATACCGGTTTGCTCACCCCGAGCGATCGGGCCGCGCTGGTGCAGTACCTGCTGGCGGGTCGCCGCGACGCGGCGGCCGGTGCACTCCCGCTGCCGACCAGCGTTGCCACGCCCGATTCGCTCGGTGCGCACTTGTACGCCGGTGCGTGTGCGGGCTGTCATTCGGAGACCCCGACCGTCCCCGCGGCGGTTGGTTCACTCGTCGGCGCGAGCTCGGCGCGGGATCCGAAGGGGACGAATGTGCTGCGCCTCTTGGCCATGGGTTCCGGGCACGGTGTCGATCCCCGCGGCGGAATGCCGGCGTACGGTACGGCCTACAGCGACGCGGAGCGCGCTGCGCTCGCGAACTATGTCTTAGCGCAGTGGGGTGGCGTTACGCCGGCGCTCACGCCGCGAGATGCGCAGCAGGCGGCCATACCCTGAACGCGGTACGGGCATAGAGCGCCGACCGGGTTGGTCGGCGCTCTTGATCCTCAGTTGTAGCGGATGTTGAGCGCGTCCAGATAGAACCATTTGCCGTCTTTACGCTCGAAACGGCTGATTTCTTGCAAGCGCATGCGTCGTCCGCGCTGCTGGCTGTACGCCACGAATTCCACCGTCGCCCGATTCTCGTCGATGGAGTCCACGCGGCGCACTTCGAGCCGTAACCAGCGGATCTTTGGCTCGTTCAGATCGAGCGTCGGCGGACGGGTCGACGGGTCCCAGGTTTCCAAGAGGTAATCGCCGAGTCCCAAGACGAACGCGCTGTAGCGCGAGCGCATCAGCTGCTCGGCATCCGGTGCCATCAAGCGCTGCGGGCCGGTGTGCCAGCGGCCACAGCACTCGTCGTAGGTAGCAGGGTTGCCGCAAGGGCAGCGGGGGGTCTGTTCGGTCGGTGGAGTGTCTTGCATATGCGAATGTTGGTCGACCTGCGGCTCGGCTGCAAGTCACTTGAATCGGCCAGCACCGTCGAGGACCCGGAAGGGGGTGCTGCCGGGGTAGACTGATGCCGTAGCGATCGTGCGTGCGGAGAGTGGATATGCGGCGGAACCGGAAATTGTTCAGTTGGCTGGGGGCTGCCTGCCTCTGTATTCCCTGGCTCGGGGTGGCCGCACCGTTGCCGGCCGTGCTCGCGCCCCACGAACGGGTCGCGGTCGAGAACCGTATCCTGAACGACCGCCTTGAGCGGCTACTGCCGTCGCTGATGGCCGAGACCCACCTCGACATGTGGCTCGTACTCAATCGCGAATACGCCGAAGACCCGGTGTATTTTACGCTGGTGCCGCAACCGACCTTTGCCGCTCGACGCACCACGATGTTGGTGTTCGCGCGGCGCCCGGACGGCTCTGTCGAACGGTTGGCCGTCAATCGCTATCCACTCGGCGCGCCGTACACCTCGGCGTGGTCGGGCGGTGATTTGGACGCGCAGTGGAAAGCGCTCGCCGAGACGATCGTCGCGCACCATCCGCAGCGTATCGGCATTAACGTCTCGCAGACGTGGCCGGAGGCCGACGGCCTGTCTGCGTCGCTTCGCGCGCGACTGGAGCGGGTATTGCCCGCCGATTACGCCGGTCGGCTGGTCAGCAGTGAGGATCTGGTGGTGCGCTGGTTTGAGACCCGCACGTCGGACGAATTGGCGCTGTACCCCGATCTCGGCCGTATCACGCGTGGCGTGATCGCCGAGGCCTTCAGTGCGCGCGTCATCACACCGGGGACGACGACCACCGACGATGTGGCGTGGTACATCCGCGAGCGATTTGAGCGTCTGGGACTGAAACCCTGGTTTATGCCCACCGTGGATCGGCAGCGCCGCGGCGAGCGATGCGCCGAGGCCGTTCCGCACTGTGGCGATGAAGGACAGATCGAAGCGGGGGACGTCCTGCACACCGATGTCGGCTTTTGTTACCTCAAACTGTGCACGGACGTGCAGGAGATGGGCTACGTGTTGCGCCCGGGCGAACAGGATGCGCCGGACGGCCTAAAAGCCGCACTCGCGACGGGCAATCAATGGCAGGACCTTTTGGCCGCCGCCTTCCAGGCCGGTCGCAGTGGCAATGAGATATTGGCCGCCGTGCGGGAGGCGTCACGCGCAGCCGGGATCGAGTCGTGGACCTACAGTCACCCCCTCGGTTACGTCGGCCATGCGCCGGGGCCGACGATCGGCATGTGGGACAACCAGGGGCCGACCGTCGGTACGGGGGACTGGCCATTGCACGAACCCACAACCTACGCGATTGAAGGCGGTGTGCGTGTCACGCTGCCTGAGTGGGACGGCGAGCCGTTGCAAGTCATGCTTGAGGAAGACGGTGTTTTCACCAACGGACACCTATCGTTCTTCGCCGGTCGACAAACCGAATGGCTGCTGATCCGCTGACGGTCCGGACGGATCCCCGTCGCGGCCGATCAGCGCGCGACGGGCGCTTTGGTCCCGCTGTCTAAGTCCAGTTTAGGTACGCCGAACTGCCCCTCGAGCTTGCGTAACTTGTCCAGATCAATCGCGCCGACGATGTTCACGAGGGTCACTTCCTTCGGCTCTGTCGCGATCACCACCAGCCCTCGAGCGGCGGTACCTTCGACTGCGAGATAGACCTCTGCGCGGCTGTTGTCCTTCTTATTGCGCGTTGAAACAATCCGACTCCAACCGGGCGCTTCTAACTGGTGTCGAAGGCCCTCAAAATCATTTTCCGGGACGGTGATGGCCGTATCGAAACTGTAACTGCGTACGTAAATTGCCTGGAGTCCGGCGACGACATCGCGTGCCCGTGCCTCGTCGGGTTTCGCCGGATCCAGCATCTTTGCCGCCAAACTAAGCAGCCGCTCGTCGAGCGTGACCTCGGCGGTCGATGAGGCTTTGGCTTCCAGCGCCCGAAGGTCCGGCAGATTGATGCGTCCCAATGGGGCCGCCAATGCGGGCTGTAGCAAGAGCAAACTGAGAGTCCCGAGGACTAGGAAACGAGACATCGCACCCTCCTTCATTGCGGATCGCCGACGCTGCCGTGTAGGCGACGTGTGGTCCGATCCAATTGTGTACCGGTAATGCGTAACGCCAGCAGCAGTTGCGACTTGGCTTGCTGTGCGTCAGCAACCTGGCGTCGTGCTTCGACGCGCTGCTGTACGAAGGCTCCCACCAGCGCTGCCGCGGCGAGTCCCAGTGGAAGCCAGCGCCGCGCGGAGTGTCGCCAGCCCCGCGGACGGGGCACGGCCCGACGGGTGTCGGGCAGCTGCGCCAGTACGCGGTCTGCGAAATCCGCGGGCGGATTCTCGCCCTGCAAGGATTTTGTCAGGATCCGATCGAAATCATTGTTCATGGCGAACTCCCGGGGGGCGCTGGGTCATGGCGCGAACTCAGACGCTCACGCAAACTGTCGATGGAACGCTTCAAATGACTCTTCACCGTGTTGAGGGGCAGATCCAGGGCCGACGCAATGTCCGACGGATCCATGTCCTGCTGGTAACGCAACACCATCACGGCCCGCGCCGTGGTTGGCAACGCCAACACCAACGCCCGCAGCCGCCGGGTGAGCAAAAGGTCGTCGGTTGATTCGGGCGCCGCCAGTTCCAGATCATCCGACGACACCGTCGGCGCCGTCGGCCGTGCCCGCAATCGATCGATCGCCAAATTGGCGGTAACTCGTCGCAACCACGCCGCCAAGTGCTCCGGCGATACGATATCCGTCAGATGATCGTAGAGCCGCAAAAACGCCTCCTGCGCCACTTCGTCGGCTTCGGCTTTGTTGCCCACCATCCGCAGAGCGATGCTGTACACCAGCCGCTGATGCGTGCGGACGAGCTGGCCGAAGGCGTGACGATTCCCTGCGCGCGCCGCGTCAAACGCCTCCGTACTGATGAGACCCGCAGGCATGGTCGGCTCAGTGTCCTCGCGATCCGGTGTTAACGTGCAATTCTCGGCCGATCGCCTCGACCTGCTCGAGCGGCACTCGACCGACGAGATTTACGACGGTCAACTCCCGCGGTGCCGTCACCAGTATCGCAAGGCCGCACGCGTCTTTCTCCTCGAAGCATAAATAGATATCCGCATGCTCGCCGTCTTTCGCGTCGTGCGTATGGACCACCGGTGACCACTCTTTACCTTGGAGTTGCTGACGCAGGGCTTCGACGTCGCCGGCGGAATACGCCTGGTCACTGTCAAAGGTATAGGAGTGGATCTCAATCTTCCGCAGGTGCGCCAGCGTCTGGCGTGCGGCCTCATCCCCGTCGTCGGCGGTGGCCATCATCCGGAAGACGAAGCCCGGGATACTGATGTCGGTATGGTCGACCGCCTTGGCCGACAGGTGCGATAACCGGGGCAGCTTAAGTTGGCCCAGTGGCGTGGCAAGGGCAGGGGTGCAGAGAACGAGGGCAGCCAGCAGCCAAATTGGACGTGTCATAGGACGTACTCCAGTGAGAGGACCTCTGCTATTACGGAAGCCCGTCCGTCCGCGGGTGCAAAAGTTTAGGATGGACAGTCGTACTGTGCCGGAGCGGGTGAATGTGCACCAAGTATCTCAGCCCTGACGAGCGCATTTTGGAGCGCTATTTCAGCGTGACCGCGCCGGCCGGGTGGCGTGGTGCGGCGCTCTATCCGCGCGCGGCAGGCGTCTTCATCCGACCGAGCCGGATTGCGGCGCAGTGGGACTGCGTCGCCGGTCGCTGGGGCCTGATTCCGTCCTTTGCGCCGACCGCGGACATCCGCTATGCGACCTATAACGCTCGGTTTGAGGAACTGCTGGAAAAGCCCTCGTATCGGCAGCCGTGGTTGCGCGGGCAACGCTGCTTAATTCCGGCCGAATCCTTTGATGAGCCGTGTTGGGAAAGCGGGCGCAACGTTTGGTGGCGCTTTCGGCGACGTGACGGCACACCGTGGGCGCTCGCCGGGCTGTGGAATACCTGGCTGGATCGGGCTCACAGCCAGTGGATCGAAAGTTACACCATGCTCACGGTGAACGCCGACGATCATCCCCTGATGCGGCGTATGCACAAACCGGATCCCGCCTACGGTCCCGACGAGCAGGACAAGCGCTCCGTGGTCGCGATCGCGCCGGAGGACTATGGACAGTGGTTGACCGGCAGTGTGGACGAGGCACGCCGACTCGTGCGTTCTCCTCCCTCGGAAGAGATCGACGCGGCACCGGCGCAAGCCGTTGGCTAAGCGGCGGGTACCGGCCGTTGGAACATCGTGCTCGCATGCAAGCTCAGCACTTGCGTCCCCGATTGCGTGTGAACTTCCCAACGCCACCGAACGATGCCTAACTCGCCACTGGACGAGACGCGCGAGTCGAGCACGTGCAGCGTCAAGTGCAGTTCATCACCGACTCGGACGGGCGCGAGCCAGCGCAGTTCGTCGATGCCCGGAGCGCCGACGGAGTTCGAGCCCTCGAGGACATTATCGACGGCCAGTCGCATCGCAATCGCGCACGTGTGCCAGCCAGAGGCAATGAGCCCCTTCCAGCGTGATGCTGCGGCCGCCACCGGGTCGATATGAAAGGGTTGGGGATCCCACTGGCGCGCAAAGTCGATTAATGCCTCTTCCGTCATGATCGCCGAGCCGGCCGGAATGACCCGTCCGGGGGTGAAATCTTCAAATTTCATCGGTCTCTCCTCGGTGCAGTAAGCGGCCCGCGCTCAACGCTCGGCATCCCACGCAATGACACGGTGGCGCTGGCGACCGAGCCCATCAATACCCAGTTCGACCACATCCCCTTCGCGTAAGAAGCGCGGCGGCGATTTCGCCATCCCAACGCCGGGCGGTGTGCCGGTCGTGATGATGTCGCCGGGGAGCAGCACCATGAACTGGCTGATGTAACTCACGAGGGTCGCGCAATCAAAAATCATGGTCGCGGTCGTGCCGGTCTGCATGCGTTCGCCGTTGACGTCGAGCCACAGGCCCAACGCCTGCACATTCTCAATCTCGTCGGCCGTCACGAGCCAAGGGCCGACCGGACCGAAAGTCTCGCAGCCCTTCCCCTTGTCCCACGTTCCGCCGCGTTCCGTCTGAAACTCGCGCTCCGACAGGTCGTCGACGATGACGTAGCCGGCCACGTGATCAAGGGCCTGTGCGGTGTCGACGTACTGCGCCCGTTGTCCGATCACGATACCGAGCTCGACCTCCCAATCCATCTTTTGGGAGTGGCGAGGGCGGCGCACATCATCGTTCGGACCTTGCAAACAGGAGACGGCCTTCGTGAAGAGTATGGGTTCCTTGGGCACCTTCATGCCTGCTTCGGCGGCGTGGTCGACGTAGTTCAGGCCGACGGCAATGAACTGCCGAGTGCCGATGACCGGCGTGCCGAGACGCGGTGTGCCAGCGACGACCGGTAGCGCGTCGATCGCGATTTCGCGCAAAGCCGCCAGCGCTGTCGGTGACAGGTGCTCGGGCGTGAGGTCTGGCAGATGATCACGAAGATCCCGTATACGGCCCTCGCCATCCAGTACGCCCGGGCGTTCGGCCCCCGGGGGACCGTATCGCAATAATTTCACGCGCAGTCTCCGTGGGGCCCGGGTTACAAGACGAGTCCGGCCGGTGCCCGTAACCCGCCTTCGCCGAAGACGTTGTCGGCGGCGGCTACGGTGCGGGTCCATTCGTAACAGAGCCCTTTGACGCGCACCACTTCCAAGCCAAAAGACCGAGCGCGATCGAGGCCAAAGGCATGTTCCGGCGTCGGCGAAGCGGTCGCATCCGCGACAATCACCACTCGAAAGCCCAGTCTATGGAGCCCGACCGCGGAGTGTAGGACGCACACATCGGTTTCAAGGCCTACCAATACCGCCGTCCGGCGTGGCTGGGCGGTTAGCGCAGCGCAGAGTGCCGGGTCATCGGTGATGCTGAACGTTGACTTGGCGTATTCCGGTGTGCCCGGCGGCAGACGGGTGGAGAGTGCCGCTACGGTCGGACCGTGTCGTGCGGGCTCTTCGACACTGACGATGGCGGGGATATCGAGTCGGCCGGCCACGTCGATGAGAAAGCCGATGGTACCGAGCACCATGTCACGACGCTGCGCCTCGAGTTTTTTCAGGAACCCGTCTTGGCAATCGATGACGAGGAGGAGCGAATCGTCGCAGTCTATGAGCGTGGTCGGCGTTTGCATGGGATGACTCAGTGGGGTTTGACAGCTTTGATGTGTCCGGGGCGGAGTTCGCCACGCCGGACGACGAGAACCAGTTGTTCCCAGTTCACTATAAAGTGTTCGGTTCGGGCGAGACCGATGCGTTCAATCATCTGCGCACGCATGGGCCCGGCGAGTTGGGCCGCCTCGGCTTCGGCAATGGGCAAATACCATGCGTTGCGATCGCGGACCTCAACGTCCTGAAATCCCACCGACTGTAGCAACGCTTGTGTGTGCTCAAGCGTGGCCATGTTGTACGTGATGCCTTCGAGGCGAAAGTACTCGCGCATTTCCGGCGAGTACTCGCCGTCACCACCCCGACACCAGTCGCTCGCGATGAAGCGCCCACCGGGGCGCAGAACCCGATAGACCTCGGCAAAGAACGCCGGTTTGTTGGGAATCTGAACGATAGAGTCCTTGGAGAAGACCACATCGAAGGAGCCGTCGGGGAAGGGCAGAGGACCCGCTTCGACACACTGGCTGCGTATACGGTCGGTGAGCCCGGCCCGGTCGATGCGTTCGTCCATGTGGGCGAGCATCACGGGATCGAGATCGATGCCGACCACGTGTCCGGCGCCGTGCTCACGCACGAGCAACTCATCGACCGCACCGAGTGCCGCGCCGACGTCAAGGACCTCGCAGCCATGGATATCGGTGCCGTCGAGGAGTTCGGCCACTTCAGCCGGCCCTCCGGGAGACAGAAACCCGTCTCCCCAGAGGGCCTGAAGCAGCAGCATCATGGCGTCGTCGTATTCACCCGCGACGCTGGGTTGTTCCGTCGGCACGCTCATGAGTACTGCGGAGGCGTGTTACTGAATGGCGCCGAGATAATCGCCCTTACCGATGCCCACGCCGTGCGCACGCAAGATCGCGTAGGCGGTCGTCACATGGAAGTACAGGTTGGGCAGCACGAACTTCGTGACGTAGTCGCGACCGGTGAAGCGCAGCGTCAGCGACGGATAGACGATCTCGATCGCCTTGTCGTCGGCCGTTGCAATGGCATCGGCGGGGACCGTGTCAATGAACGCCAAGGTCTTGGCGATGCGCGCCTTGAGGTCTTCCAGAGACGTTTCGTCGTCCTCGTACTTCGGCGCTTCGATCCCGCTCAGGCGGGCGGCGGCGCCCTTGGCGGTGTCACAGGCGATCTGCACTTGTTTCGCCAATGGGAACATGTCCATGACGAGACGGGTCGAAGCGACCACCTTGGTGTCGATCTTCTTCGACTCGGCATGAGCAAGTGCCTTGTCCAGGATGGCCGACAGGTTGGTCAGGGCCAGCTTCAAGGCCGGAACCGAGGCGTCGTATAGGCTCAGGGACATCGTGATCTCCAATAAAACAGGGGGGAGGGAGCGCGCAGTGTACCGTCCTCTCGGTGACGGGCAATCGTCATCGCGTATTATTCGGACTCTCACCCGGAGACCGCCGATGAACCATTGGAACGATACCGCTGTCCGCGCCGCTTTTCCGGCCTTGGCCTTGCAGGATGACGGAATCGACCGGCTGTATGCCGATGCCCCGGGCGGTACGCAGGTGTGCGATCGTGCCATCCGACGGATGCGCGAAGCTCTGGTCGATCATTGTGCGAATGAAGGGGGAGCCTTCCGCACGTCCCAGGCAACGGATGCCTGGATGGCCCGAGTGCACGAGGCGGCCGGGGAGTTTTTCAACGCCGACGCCGATGAAGTCATTTTTGGCCTGAATACCACGTCGCTCGTGTTTCACCTCTCACGGATGATGTCCCGCGACTGGCGAGCGGGGGACAATATTGTCGTGACGCGAATGGATCACGACTCCAACGTAGCGCCGTGGATGATCGCGGCGGCGGAGCGGGGCGTTGAAGTCCGCCACTTGGACTTCGATCCGCAGACGTTTCGGTATCGCTACGAGCAGTTAGGCCACCGGATCGACGCGCGCACACGTCTCGTGGCGTGCAATCACGCATCCAATTTCTTGGGCACGATTAACGATGTCCGTCAGATTGTTGCGGCGGGCCGAGCGGTCGGCGCTGTGACCGTCGTGGACGGCGTACAGTCGGCCCCACACCTGCCACTGGATGCGCGAGCCATCGGCTGCGACGTGCTGTCTACCTCACCGTACAAGTATTTCGGCCCCCACGCCGGGCTCATGTACCTACGCCGCGAGTTTGCCGATACCCTCCGTCCGCCGTTGAAGGTCCGCCCGTCGCCCACGTCGATGCCGCACCGACACGCACCCGGCACGCCGTCCTTCGAAGCTCAACTGGCCACCTACGGTGCGTTTGAGCACTTGGCGTGGCTGGGGATCGAATGGGGCGGGGCGTCCGCCACGGCCACGCTGCGCGAACAGATGGTGGCCGGCTTGACCGCGGCGACCGCGCACGAAACGCGGCTATCGCAGCAGTTTTTGCGAGGATTGACTCAACTTCCGCACATCCGGCTGCATGGGATTGCCGATCCGGATGCCGTCGAGGCTCGCGTGCCGACCTTCAGTTTCTCGGTCGACGGGTGGGCCCCCCAGGCCGTCGCAGAACGATTCGCGGCCCGCAATCATTTCGTCTGGTACGGATCGTTCTATGCGATGGAAGTGGCTCAGCGACTCGGCGTCTGGGAGACGGGCGTCGTGCGCCTAGGACTTGCGCATTACAACACCGCATCCGAAGTCAACGCACTGCTCGAGACCTTGGCGGATTGTCGTTGATTAGGACTTCCGGGCACTCACCAAACGCCATCCCAGCATCATGGTCGAGAGCAGCACGCTGTAGGCAAGCAATCCGTAGGCGCCCAGCCCGGGCATCGTCCACATGAGCAGCACGTCGTTCCCGCCCGGTATGCATCGGGCGGCGCTTTCCATAATGAATCCGCCGACTAAGCAGCGACTTGCGCCGACCAGCGTCGGGGCGGCGGGTGCCCACGTACCGGCGGCGATGCAACTGGCGACGGCCCCGCCGAAGAGCGCCAAGGCCGGCAAGACGAGCGGCCAATGCAGGGGCTCGAGATCCCAATACGCGATTCCGTTCAGGAACGCTGCGTAGTTCCAAGAGGGCAGAAGAATCATCAAGGAGCCGGCCATGAGACCGGCAAGCAGCGCGTGACCGAGTCGGCTGTCGAGCTTGCGTCCATTTTCCCGGCGCACCCCCCACGCTGCGAGGCTGCACAGTACGGCGAACACAAAGATCGCCGTCCATAGAATCGTGTTCGGCGGTTGCGGTCGCAATGAGCCATGCGCCGCAATACCCCAATGGCTTGGCAAGTTGGTGCGCGAGGCGACGGCAATTCCGAGCAGTGAAAAAAGATAGTTGGCTTTGCCGCGTCCGAGATACATGACGCTGCCGAGATAGCAGCCGCCGTTGAGCATGCCGCCGAGCGCCAATACGATGGAAGCGAGAACGATCGCCATGCGTGTGCCCGAGTCCCCGGGTAGACGACCGATATCACCGCTGAACCACGACAACCCAAGTAGCGTTATTCCCGCCATCGTGACGGTGATCGCCTGAAAATACAGGCCGGATGCGCGCTGTTGGACGATCGCCTCTTGGGTCGCCGCCACGCCGCACAGTGCCGCACGCGCCAGGCTCCAACCCAGAGCCGCTGCAATCATTATTGAGAACCACACGCTCATTCAACGCCTCCGAGGCGGACCGGGCTGAGATCAGACGGAACGATACCGGCGTCAATCAACGCCTCGGGCAGTGATCGACCGAGCAGATGGTACGCCGCAAAAGCGCCGAGGGCTGCACTCGTCTGAATGCCGTAACCCCCAAGAGCGCCATGCCAGTAGAAATTCGGAACCTGTGGGTCAAACCCCGACACCGGATCGCGGTCCGGCGTAAAACTGCGTAATCCCGTCCAGGCCTTCAATAGTTTCTTGATCTCGAAATCAATGACATTTTCGATTCGGTCGACGGCGATGGCGACGTCCAGATCATCGGGTTGTGGATCACCGGCGATGGTGGGGTTCTCCTCCGCGAGCGAACCCAGAAGGCGCCCCGCCTCGGGCTTGAAGTAGAATGATTCGTTTGCCCAGACCGTCATCGGGCAGCGCGTCAGGTCCACACCGACCGGCACATCGCAAATGAACGCTGTGCGTCGATGCGGCACGATCTGAAGCGGACGGGCACCGGCAAGGCGCCCAATCTCATCGGCCCATGCCCCCGCCGCGTTTACGACGATTCCCGCTCGCAGGGCGTGACTCGGCCCCTCGATTCGCCAGTCGCCGTCACTGCGATCACACAAGGTCACCTCGGCTCCGGTGATCACGCGAGCGCCGTGCGCGCGAGCGCCGCGCAAATAGCCTTGCAGCATCGCATCAACGTCCATGTCCTGCGCTGCAGGGTCGTATAAGCCCCACGAGATCGCCCCGGCTTTCAGGAAGGGAATGCGTCCGTGTACTTCGGCGGGGGTGAGCGGGATGAGCGTCTCGCCGGTATCGGCGGCTTCGGCAATCGCCGTGGCACGCGCCGCAAGATCCGCGTCGTGACCGACGGTTAAGAATCCACGCGGCCTGAGCAAGGGGGACGCACAAAAGTCAGGCGGTGGCGCGGTCAGAAATCCGCCGGCAACCGCGGTCAGACGTCGATTCAGTAGGCTGCCGTACTGCGGCGAGTACACGGCCGCTGACCGGCCGGTACTGTGGTAACCCACCTGCGATTCCCGCTCGAGCAACACGACCCGCGCGTGCGGCGCCAAGTGGTAGGCCACCGAAGCGCCCGCGATACCGCCGCCGATGATACAGACGTCGTAATGCTCCACATCCGCTCCCGGTGATCCCTAAACGCGGGCATTATCCGTGGGGGCGGCTTACGCCGCCATCCCATTGACGGGGCCTAGCCCCTGACCGAGGAGACGTGATGCGAACGCTGAGACTTTGGGCCACATTGATCTTGATCGGTGGCGGCTGCGGTGTCGCTGACGCAGCCCCGTTGCGTATCCTTTTTGTGGGCAACAGTTTTTTCTTTGGGGCGGTCGCCAGTGCTGAGCACTATCAACCGGATTCCGTTCGGGATTTGAACGGCTCGGGCTTCGGGGGTGTTCCTGCCATCGTAAAACAGCTCTACGACGAAGTCGGTATCGACGCGATGGTCGCCCAAGAGACCGTTCCCGGTGCGGGCTTTGACGAACACTACGAACATCGCCGTGACCGACTGGAGGGTTCGTGGGACGTTGTCGTCATGAGCACCTACAGCACCCTGGATCGGGATCATCCGGGCGATCCGGCGGCGCTGCTGCATTACACCCCGTTGCTGGCACGCCTCTTTGCGTGTCACAACCCCGACGTCCAGCTCTATCTGAACGCGACGTGGACGCGGGCGGATCAGACGTACCTGCCCGATGGACATTGGTATGGGCGCCCGGTCGAGGCGATGGCGCAGGACGTGCGTGCCGGCTATGACGCGGCGTGGGCGGCCGAGCCGCGAATTCGGGCTGTAATTCCAACCGGCGGGGCGTGGACTCGCGCCATACGCGAAGGATGGGCCGACCCCAATCCGTACGACGGTCAGGTCCCGGGAAAGGTGGACCTCTGGGCTACGGATCACTACCACGCCAGCAACGCAGGCTACTATCTGGAGGCGTTAGTCATCTTCGGCAGGATCAGCGGACGCGATCCTTCGACCTTGGGCGTTGCCGAGCGTGCAGCGGCGGCACTCGGGATCCCGCCGGAGGTCGCGGTGCACCTGCAGGCCGTAGCGCGCGACGAACTGGCGTCGGCGCCGGTTTCAGCCCCGCGTGTGCCTGCGGACCTGACGGACTGTCGAGCGACGGTGATCGGTCAGAAATGACTCAACAAGGCGACGAGCCCGGTAACGACCATAATGAGGCCGGTTGCTAATAACGCGGCATCGGCCAAGATAACGAAACGGCGCGACATGGTCTTCTCCACGGGGCGCACGACGCGCCGGTTCATGGGGCCGAGGATGGTCGCCGCGCAGTCGCTTGCCTATTCGGTAGATGATGGAGGCGCCCGGCAGGTTGATACCCCACGAATGGGGTGCAACCCTACCGGACGCCGGCTCCGTCCGATTAGTGCGCTCGGTAGACCGTTCGGCCACCGATCACCGTTTCCAAGACTTTGACGTGGGCGATGTCATGCGGATCGATGGTCAGCGGATCGCGATCCAGGAACGCAATGTCCGCGAGCTTGCCAATCTCGAGCGAACCTACCGCATCGTCGCAATGCAGTTCGCGGGCCGCCATGATGGTGATGGCGCGGAGCGCCTCGAGCCGTGAAAGACCAGGATCGTCGCCAAGGCGGCCGGCGTACGCGGGACCGGCGGACGGAACGTTCTCACGCGTGATGCCGACCTTTAGGGCGAACCACTCATTGAGAGCATCCACGGGCCAGTCACTGCCAAAAGCGATAGGTGCGCCTGCCTTCGCCAAGAAGCCGGCCGGTTCCAGAATGGAGAATCGCGCCGGCCCCAGGTACTCCTTCGACTGATCGATGGTATCTGGTGCGGGTTTTTCCCACTGGAACGACAGCACTGGATAGACCGACAAGGCCTTGTAGCGGCCAAAGTCATCCGGATGAACGATCTCATCATGCGCCAAACCGATCCTGACGTCCTGTTGGGGCAAGTTACGGCGCAGGATGGCGACCGCATCAAGTGCGGTCCGTACCGCACGATCACCGTCGACGTGTAAGTGGGGGTCGATGCCGGCGCGCCCGAGCCGAGTCAACAGATCCGCCAGTGGCTCGGTCGAGAAATACGGATCTGGTCCGCGATTCGTTCCCGCCCCCCAATGCGGCGCTTCAGCAGTGCCCGTGTTGACCCAATAGGGTTCGACCATGGACCCTGTGAACGCGGGGCCTGATATGACACCGTCGATGTAAAATTTAGCGTTCCGCAGTGTCAGGCCAGGTGTCGGCTGAATGGCACCGTCGTCGTACTGTTTGCGCAGAGCGACGACCCGTGCGACGGCCGCTGCGGGGTCTTTCATATCCTCGATCTGAATTTGTGGCGCGAAGTGGATACGGATTGTCAGACCGCCATTCTTTTGCACAGCACGAAACGCGCGCATCGCATAAGTCGGTGTGTCGGCATCGAGTACCGAGGTTAGGCCTTGCGCCGCCATTTCTTTCATTGCGGCACGTGCGGCGGACGCGTACTCGGCCGGCGTGCGTGCGGGTATTACGGTCTCGTACACCGCATAGGCGCTGTCCTCCAGCAATCCGTTCGGTTCGCCCGAGGCGTCACGATCGATCCGGCCGCCGGGCACGTCGACCGAGTCGCGCTGAATATGCGCGAGGGCTAACGCACGACTGTTGGCCAGAACAGTATGACCAAACGCATCGCGAACGAGGATCGGCCGCTTGGTGTGCAAGCTGTCGAGCATCGATTTATGCGCGAGCGTGCCGGCCGGTAACATGGCCTGCTGGAACCAATTGGTGGCTTCGAGCCAACCGTCCGGTTCGTGACCGCGATCGGCATCCAGACAGGCTTGCAGACGACGTCGAAACTCGTCAACGGTCAGAGGGTCGTAATGCAAATTACACCCAATCGCTCTCACGCCGCCTTCCATGGGATGCATATGTCCGTCAACGAGTCCCGGCATCGCGAATCCGCCGTTGAGTTCCTTCACTCGCGTCTTCGGGCCCCTAAAGGCGCGTGCGCCGGCATCATCCCCGGCGTACACAACCCGTCCGCGCGTGACCGCGAGCGCTGACACCACGTGATCTTGTGCATCGGCCGTGTAGATTCGGCCACCCGTGTACACCACGTCGGCAGGTGTTGCCGCGAGGACGCTGCCACTGAGGATCGTACAAAAGACCCAGAGTCGAATTGCAATTTTCAGCATGAGAGGCTCACATTTGCTGGCGAAGCCTAGGCATCATATGCCGAGCCGTGCCCCTCGTCACCGGAGTCTATCCATGCGTTGGCCGTTTCTATGCATCGTGCTGTTGGTGGCCTTGCCGGCCGTTGCGGCTCAGCCTGCCGATGATGTTTACACGCACGGGCGTCTCTACACCGCCGACCAACGTCAAGAGGCCACCGCGATGGCCGTGACCGCTGGCCGCATCACCTACGTCGGCGACGATGCCGGTGTCCGGGCCTTCACCGGTCCTGGGACGCGTGTACACGACCTTCACGGACGGAGGGTACTGCCCGGGCTGGTGGATGCACACATCCATCCCATTGATATCGTCGATTTGGGTGACTGCGACTTGAAGGCGCAAGCGCTCGCGCTCGCCGAGCTCGTAAAGCGCGGTCGTGCGTGTGTGGCTCGGCGTCCGCCGGCGTCGGGGGAGTGGATTTCGATACGTCAGTGGGCGGCGACGTCGGGCAATACCACGGACGCACGCTATCCGACGTTACGCGCAGCATTAGATGCGATTTCGGCGGATCATCCGGTGGAGTTATTGGGCGATGACGGACACCACAACGCCTACAACAGCCGAGCGCTACTCGGCGCGACGGATGCGGCCGGTCGCGTCGTAGGGCTCTCGCGCGAGACGCTCTCGAACGAATTCAAATCGCTACGACTCTTCATCGGAACGGACGCCGGCGGGAACCCGGATGGACGGGTGGATGAGGACGCCCGAGGACGCATCAGCAAACGCCATCAGTTTTACGATAACGATATCGAGCGGGTGCTGGACCGGCCCGAGCGTATGACCGAAGCGCTCAACGCCGCGGGAATCACGACCGTGATGGAAGCCGCGTGGGCGCCCGCCTCTCTACCGGTGTACGACGCCCTCTACTTGCGTGGACACCTCTCATTACACGTGACGTTAGCGCAGCACTACGACCCTGCGCACGTGGTCAAAGCGGACGGTACCCCGGACTACGATTTGATGGTGGCGCGAGCCGTCGCTTGGCGTGACCGATTTGCCCATCACCCATTAATTCGAGCAGATTTCGTCAAAATGTTTGCAGACGGCGAAGTCGAGGGTAATCCGTTTGCCGCGACGCCGGTGCATGGCAATGCCGCACTGCTCAATATCTACCGGTCTCCGCGGTTTGAACGCGGTGCGGACGGGCATCCCCGCGTGATTGGCTACGACCCGCCGCCTTGCCCGGTGGACGGGGATGCCGCGGACAGTGCCTGCCCCGGATCGCGGGGTACGCTCCAATACCCACGCGAGGTGGAATTGGAATGGGCGCGCCGCATGCACCTCGCGGGCTTCAATCTGCATATTCATGTGATCGGGGACCGGGCGACGCGCACAGCCATCGACGCGATTGAAGCGGCCCGCGCGGCCGATGGCAATGTCGCGACACACGATTCTCTCGCTCACATTCAACTGGCCGCACCCGAGGATGTGGTGCGGATGGGTCGAGATCACCTCTATCTCGCCTACACGTACTCGTGGGCTATGCACGACCCGGACTACGACCCCTCCGCCTTCCCGTATCTCAGCGAGACGCCGAACGATCCGTATTTCGAGGAGCAGATGTATCCCGTCCGACAAAGTCGCGATGCGGGTGCCGTCCTCACGGCAGGCTCCGATGCGCCGGTCGCGAGCCGCGACCCGCGCCCGTTCATGAATATGGCAATGGCTGTCACGCGGCGCCTGCCGGGGGGCGCAACCTTGTCTAAAGCCGAAACGATCTCGATCGAAGATGTGATTGATGCCTACACCATCAACGGAGCGCGAATGCTGGGGCGGGATGACGAAGTCGGTTCCCTCAGCGTAGGGAAGGCGGCCGACTTCATTGTGTTGGACCACGACCCATTGGCGTTGGCGGCGCGCGGCAAAGCGGACGATATCGCGAACGTTCGCGTGCTCGAGACCTGGTTTGGCGGCCAACGCGTCTATGCCCGCGCACTAAAAATTTCTCACGATTAACGACGGACCCAGTCTATTCATGAAACATGCCTATATGCTCGGAGCTCTGCTCTTACCGGTGATCGCAAGCGCGGAAGCGCTAGATACCGAGATATCGCGGGTCGAAATAACCGCCACACGCCAGCCGGAAGCGGTCGACAAGGTGCCGGCCACGATATCGATCGTCACGGGCGAGGAGCTGGCCGCACGCGGCGCACGCGATCTGCGCTCCGCATTGGCGATGGTGGCCGGAGTCGAAGGCACCTCGGGCGGTGATGTGGGTCCTGCAGGCAGCGTCCCTGCGTTATGGGGCCTTCGAGAGGCGGATGCGTTCCTACTCGTCGTCGACGGCGTACCTTGGGGCGGGGCCTTTAATCCGGCGACGACCACCGTCGACCTTACGAATATCGACCGCATCGAAGTGCTGCGCGGACCGGCTCCAGTGATGTTTGGAGCGACATCCTTCGTGGGTGTCATTCATGTCATTCACCGATCGGCCGATCGCCCGTCGGAGTCGGCGGTGGCGGAAATCGGTACACACGGGAGTTATCTCGTGTCAGCGAGCCATGCATTACCGGATCTGGGGCAATGGAAGCAGTCGCTGACGGCCGACGTGGAACAGCGAGGCTTTACCGAGGACCGGACCGAGTGGGCACGCCGTCACCTGCTGTACCGGGCTGCATTGCAGCAGGAGTCAGTTCAGACGCACGTCGACGTTGACGTCTCCGATGTCCCGCAGCGACCGGCCGGCAACTTGCTACTCGCCGATCGTGGGCAATTGCATTCGGAATTTTCACCCGACGTGAATTTCAATCCGGCTGGGGCCTATATGAACGGGCAACGGTACCACGCGGCTTTCGGGATGAATGGCCAGTCGTCGTTGGGGGATTGGGGGGTCACGTTGGCCGTCACTCGGACGCTCGATCACATTTTGCGCGGTTATCTGCGAGGCGATGCCTTTCAACTGCCGCCCGACGCTGGTGTGGGCGATGGTCTACAGGCGGACGGGTACACCCAAGAGCGTGCGATTACGGACGTCTATTTCGACGCGTTTTTGGTCCGGAAGTTTGCGGATGCGAAGGTGACGATCGGCGTGTCGCATTTGCATGGCAGTGGCAACGAACATGCCATCAATTTCGCCTACTGTGTTGATCCGACCGGCATTGAATACAGTTGCACCGGCTCCCGTCACGACGACGAAATCGTCCAATCTCAAAACACGCGGGACTTCAGCGGACTCTACACGCAAGGTGATTGGTCGTTCGGTGCCGTGGATTTGGTCGCGGGCCTGCGTCTCGACCATACACAAGAACATGCGAGTGGTCGCGCGATCGATAACACGGGGCCTGCGCCGGTCGTCTCCTTCGATGGCCGGGATGCGGACGATCACACGCGTCTGAGCGGTACGCTGGGCATCAGTCGCACGCTCTGGTCGGCAGGTGTGGACACGGTGTCCGTCTATGCCGATGCGCGCAGCAGCTTCAAACCCTTGGCGACCGATTTTGGCCCGGAAGCCGAGGTCAAGGTGCTAAAGCCCGAGGTGGGCCGCAGCGTGGAAGCCGGTCTGAAGTCGCACCTCTGGGAGGGGCGTTTGGATCTCGAAGGCAGCGTCTTCCGACTCGACCTCACCAATGGGTTGACCTATGCCGTGACGCCAGACGGGTATGGCGCCGTGAATGGCGGTGAGAATCGTTATCAAGGTATTGAAATCGAGAGCCACTGGACATTGGGCCGGGGCTGGTTCGTGGATGCACAGGCGGCCCATCACGCGGCGCGCGTGCTCAGTCGGGCCGATGCGTCGGGCGCCAATTTGGCCGGCAAGGCCGTTGAGATGTCGCCGGATAACCTTGGAGGACTGGGGCTGCGGTGGTCTGATGCGGCAGGCCGCTCGGTATCGGTTCTTGCGAACGTATCGGGGGCGCGATGGCTGGATCCGGCGAACACCCTCCGAGCGCCAGCCTATGCCACGTTGGATGCCATGATGACCTGGCCGCTCGGTCGCGGTCATCTGCGCTTGCGCGGCAGTAACCTCACCGATCGTAGAGACCCCGTCTCGGCCAGCGAACTGCAGCAGTCGGTCACTGCGACCGGTACGGCGGGCTGGTACCGTATGCCGTCCCGACAGGTACTCCTCGGTATCGACTGGCCGTGGTGACCGCTGAATTTTAGGAGTGCCCCATGCGTATTACCCCCTTCGCTGTCGAACAGTGGATGAACGAGTTCGAGTTGCAGTGCACTCACAATCTGGCGGAGACCTGCGTTGCCTCGCTGACCGTTGCCGAATTGTTGACGCTCGCTGATGTAGGACCGGCGTTTCTAGAGCAATTGCTGCCGTTGAAGCTGACCTATGGGGCCATTGAGGGCAGCGATCGATTGCGGTCTGCGATTGCCCGTCTGTATGCCCACAAAGGGATTCACGACGTCCTCGTGACACACGGCGCGATCGGTGCCAACGCCTTGGTGTATCAGGCGCTGGTGGGGCCGGGTGACCGAGTGGTGTCCGTGCTGCCGGCCTATCAGCAACACTATTCCATCCCGGAGAGTCTCGGCGCCAACGTCATGCGTTTGGAATTACGACCCGAGGATGGCTATTTGCCGAATGTCGATCGATTGCGCGATCTTGTGACCACTGATACGCGCGTAATCGCGTTCTCGAACCCGAATAATCCGACTGGCGCGCTCATGGATCGGGACGCGTTGATGGAAGTAGTGCGTCTCGCCGATCGAGTCGGTGCCTACATTCTGTGCGACGAGGTGTATCGCGGTACGACGCAGGTGGGCGATGCGCTCACACCCTCCATTGCCGACCTGTATGAGCGTGGCGTCGCGGTGGGGTCCATGTCAAAGGCCTTCTCGCTGGCCGGGCTTCGCTTGGGTTGGATGTGCGGGCCCAAAGAAGTACTCAAGGCCGCCGAGGTGCACCGTGACTACAACACCATCAGTGTGGGCATGCTGGACGACGCCTTAGCGGCACTGGCATTGGAACACGCGGAGGCGATTTTGGCGCGAAGCCGACAGATCGTACGTACGAACCTCGCGGTGTTGAGCGAATGGGTGCGGTCAGAGCCGACCATCCGCTGGGTACGGCCGACGGCAGGTACGACGACGCTACTGCATTACGACTATCCGGTGCCTTCGCGCGATTTTTGCGTTGGCCTGTTGGAGCAAACGGGCGTGTTGTTCACGCCCGGTAGCGCCTTTGATCTGGAAGGCTGCGTGCGGATCGGATACGCAAACAGCCCCCTGATCCTTGCCGAAGGACTCGAGCGGGTGCGTCCGTATTTGCGCGCGCTCGAGCGGGATCACTGATCGCGTCTTACGGACGCACACGTCCGCACAGGTAGGTCCACACAAAGTGGGCCGCCGCATTGGACGTGAGTTGGGCGTGATCGTACGGCGGGGACACCTCGCTCAAGTCCATCCCGATCCAGTTCAGGTCAACCCACTGTTCGAGCAGGGTTAGCACCTGCGCCGAGGTCAATCCACCGGGTTCCGGGGTGCCGGTGCCCGGGGCATACGCGGGATCCAGGCAGTCGATATCCAGAGTGAGGTAAACCGGATGCCCGGCTAACCGATCGCGCACGGTGTTGATCACCTCGGCCAACTGCTGCGGGTTGATGAGTCCGCGCAGATCGCGGCCCGTGTAGATGAGCCCGCCACGGTCGCGCACGTATTCGGCGGTGTCGCGCTCGGCTGACGAGCGGATGCCCACTTGCACCGTGAGCGTCGGATCGATGAGGCCTTCCACAATGGCCTCGTGGACCCACGTGCCGTGACCCGACGGTTCTCCGAAATGGTCCGTCCACGTATCGCAATGCGCGTCGAAGTGCACGATCGCCAACGGGCGACCGTGGTGCGCGCGATAGGCGCGCAGCAATGGCAACGTGATGGAGTGGTCGCCGCCGAGCCAGACCATGTGGTGCCGAGCCAGCATCGCCGCGGCCTGCGGCATCAGCGCTTCGCGCATCCGCTCCAGCGACGTGTTGGGTAGCGTGAGGTCGCCGGCGTCGGCGAAGTGTCCGAGCGGGGACACCGGCCACAGCGTGTGCGTCCCATCGCAGAGCATGTGGCTCGAGCGACGGATTTCGTAAGGTCCGAAGCGGGTGCCCGGGCGGTTGGTCACGCAGCCGTCCCACGGTATGCCGGCCACGACGTACGGGGCATCGGGGAACGCCTCTAGGGATGGCGCCTTGAGGAACCCCGCGTGCGTGGTCGAAGTCTGAAATGCAAACGTGTAATCCGGCATGACCGATCCTTCATCAACAAGAGTGCCAAGGCTATCAGATCAGGATGACGTCTCAATGATCGACGTCGCCGAGCACCTGCAATTGCGGGGCTTCGGTCCGCATATCGACAGCGACGGCCTCTGCGCGCGCCAGCACGCGCAGGATGTTTTCGCCCGCCACTTTGGCAAGATCCGCGTCCGACCAACCGCGCCGGGCGAGTTCAGCCAGCAAAGCCGGGTAGCAACTGACGTTGCCTAACCCAACCGGCGTGTCCTCAATGCCGTCGAAGTCGGATCCCAAGCCGACGTGATCGACGCCTGCTACCGCACGGATGTGTTCGATGTGGTCGGCAACCTGTGCCAGCGTTGCTTGGGGTTTCGGGTGCTTTCGGTACCATTCGGCCATGGCCGCTGCGGCTCTCTCCGGCTGACCGAGATACAACCCTGCGTACGGCGGGCTGTTGTAGCGGGTCTTCTCGGCCTCTTCGTCCGCATTCCAGCGATAGAGTTCTTCGGAGACATAGCCCGGTGCGAAATTGACCATGACGACGCCACCCTTCTCGGCGACTAGACGCAAGACATCATCGGGCACGTTTCGCGGATGATCGTCGAGTGCGCGCGCGGAGGAGTGCGAGAACATGACGGGAGCCTTTGAGGCCGCAATGGCTTGACGCATCACATCGGGCGAGACGTGGCTGAGGTCTACCACCATGCCCAGGCGATTCATCTCGTGCACCACTTCAAGGCCGAAGGGCGTAAGGCCGTGATGCTTTGGGACGTCATTTGCCGAATCGGCCCACGGAATGGTGGCCGTGTGGGTCAGCGTCATGTACCGAGCCCCTAACGCATAATATTGGCGCAGCGTGGCGAGGGACCCATTGATCTGATGCCCGCCTTCCACCCCAATCAGCGAAGCCACCTTTCCCGCGCGGTGGATGCGACGTATATCGGCCGCCGTGAGCGCCATTTCCAGGTCGTTCGGATAGGCAGCAATCAGGCGCTTTTCAATATCAATTTCGTCGAGCGTCAACTGGACAGCCTCCGGACCGGTCACGCCGGCAGGCGTCCACACTGACCAAAACTGACCACCGACCCGGCCGGCATGCAAGCGCGGCATGTCCGTCATCAATGGCGCGCGGCCTTGAACTTTGGGTAGCGTCGTCTGGTCCTTCTCAAGGTGCGCTGCCACCGGATCCCCTCCGTTGCGGACGCGGATCTCGTAGGGCAGATCGTTGTGACCGTCGATCAGTGGGGTAGTGGTCAATATCCGCAGAACCCGCGCCTCCGGCGTCTCCTCCGCCACGTTCTTGGGCGCAGCCTCGGCGACCGCGACCCATCCCAATAAGACAACGCCGATGAGACGTAACAGCAGCGAGCGGTTCATGGAGGGCTCCTGAGTGTAGGGGCCTCAGTGTGGCAGATCGTGGGGTCGGCGATCTATCGGGTCACAGGTGCTAATGTAATACCGCGGGGCACGCTGTACCCGACCGGATTCATCGCCGCCCAATCGGTCGGGGCGGGTCGACGGGAGGTATTGGTGACGATGACAAATTCGCACGAAGGACGAATCCGGCGCGATGGCCGGTCTCGGCGCAGGCCCGCGTCGTCGCTGCGGCAGTTACCCTGGCGACAGGTGACCAATCCCTATGCGCCCCTGGCAATGTTGTCGGACGATGAGTTGGAGTCGATCCACGAGACGTCGCTGCGCGTCTTAGAAGTCTTGGGCATTGAAGTGATGTCGTCGGCAGCACGGCGGCATCTAGCCATGTTGGGTGCGGACGTCGACAACGCCACGGGCATCGTCAAAATCGACCGGGCGCTCGTGAGCGCCGCGATTGCGACCGCGCCCAGTGCGTTTACACTGCGCTCCCGAAACGATGCCAAGGCATTGGTCATCGGCGGCCGGCATCTCGTCTTCGGGCTCGTGGCCGGCCCGCCGAACGTGCACGACTGCGAGCGCGGCCGTCGGTCCGGAAACTATCGCGATTACTGCGACTTCATCCGACTGGCGCACCACTTCAATGCGATCCATATCATCGGCAATCAAGTCTGTGCGCCGATGGAGATGCCGGCGAATACACGGCATTTGGATACGTACTATGCCAACCTGACGCTGTCAGACTTGGCGTTTCATTGCAGTGCAATCGGCGCTGGACGGGCGCGCGATGCGGCGCACATGGCGGCGATTGCTCGCGGCGAGACACTGGATGACTTGATCAACGCTCCGGCTGTGATGTCGATCATCAATATCAACAGTCCGCGTCGGTTCGACGAGGCGATGGCCGACGGCCTGATTGCGTTGGCCAGTTTGGGTCAGCCAGTCGTCATTACGCCGTTTACGTTGATGGGCGCGATGGCCCCCGTGAATTTAGCAGCGGCGTTGGCCCAGCAAAATGCCGAGATGCTCTTCGGTCTGGTCCTTGCGCAGGCGGTACGGCCAGGCACGCCGGTCGTCTACGGGGCGTTCACCTCAAATGTGGATTTGCGCTCGGGCGCACCGGCCTTCGGTACGCCGGAAAATGCGAAGGCGAACGCAATCAGCGGACAATTGGCGCGTAAATACGGTCTGCCTTATCGTAGCTCTAACGCCAGCGCCTCCAATGTTGCCGATGCGCAAGGCGCTTACGAGACCCAGATGTCGCTCTGGGGCGCTGTGATGGGTCATGCCAACCTGATCTATCACGCAGCGGGTTGGCAGGAGGGCGGACTCACGGCCTCTTTCGAGAAGCTCGTCTTGGACGTTGAAATGCTGCAGATGATGATGGTCTTCCTGACGCCCATCACAGTCACGTCACCGGAGGATGCGCTGGCCGCAATTGCAGAGACCGTGCCCGGCGGGCATTACTTTGGCGCGCCGCACACGCTCGCGCATTACGAGCATGCGTTCTACGAGCCGCTGCTGTCGAATTGGCAGAATCACGAAAATTGGCAGTTGGCCGGTGGATTGGATGCCACACGCCGGGCGACCGCGATTTGGAAGCAAGCACTGAGCGACTATGTTCCACCGGAGTTGGATCCGGCGCGCCGCGAGGCGTTGGACGCCTATGTACGCCAGCGAAAGGCAGATATCGGTTCGGAAGAACCGTAGCGATCAGATCAGTACGCGTGCGTGGGATAGATCGGACGGAATCGCGAGCAAGTCGGCGCGGTAACCCGGCGCGATGCGCCCGTGGCTGGTCGACAGACCGAGAAAGTCCGCCGGATACTCGCTCGCCATCCGAAAGACGGTTGCGAGCGGTAGCTTGAGGTGCGCTGCCGCATAACGCACACAACTCAGAAGATCGACGGCACTGCCCGCCAGGGTCCCGTTCTCGTCACGACAGACGCCATTGACGACGCGGATGGATTTGCCGAAGAGTTCGAATGACTCGTCCAGGGTGCCTACGCACGGCATCGCATCGCTGACCAGCATGCAGCGCTCGTGCGGTCGGCAGGCGAGGGCGATGCGGGCGGAGCGCGGGTCGATGTGGTGCCCATCGAGGATCATTGCGCACCACGGCCGAGGATCGAGCAGGCAGGCGCCGACGACGCCCGGTTCGCGACCCAATAAGGGGGACATCGCGTTATAGAGATGTGTGACCCCGGTCGCCCCCGCGTCAAACGCCGCGACTGCGTCATCTGCCGACGCATTCGTGTGGCCTATAGAGACACGCACGCCGCGTGCGACCAGTGCAGCGATGTCCGATGCGCTGGTCCGCTCGGGCGCGAGCGTCACCAAGGTAGCGCCACCCGTGGGGTGGGTGAGTAACGCTAGCGCATCGCTATCCAAGGAACGGAAAAAGCGCGGGTCGTGAATGCCGCGTCGTGCCTCCGCGAGGAATGGCCCTTCGATGTGTATACCCAGAATCCCCGGTATGCCGGCTCGAATGGCCTCCGTGACGGCGGCGAGCGCTCGGGCAATGACAGCACCGTCATCGCTGATCAGGGTGGGCAACAGTCCCGTCGTACCGAATTGGCGGTGCGCAGCGGCAATGGCTGCAATGCCGTCGATCGTGGGCACGTCGTTGAACAACACCCCGCCTCCGCCATTGACTTGGGTATCGATCAAGCCGGGGACCACCCATTGGCCAGCGACGTCAATCAATTGGCAGTCGGGCAGTGGGTCGCTTTCGTCGCGCAGGTCGAGGATCCGCCCATCTCGGACGAGCACCGTTATGCCCTCTGCAAAACCGTCGGCGAGCAGGACACGGCCACCGACGATGGCGGTGGTGACGTTCAATGGGTTTCCGTGACTTTACGCAGGTGCGGTGGGTTATCCGGATTAAGACCGCGCCGTACGGACAACTGCGCCAACATCCGATACGCGGCCGCGGCATGGAGTGCCGCCTGGCTTGCGGGGTGAGACAACGCCATTGGCAGCGAGATGCCGTCGTTGATACCGAGTCCGGCGTGAAGGGTCGGCACGGCACGTCGACCCAATTCCGGCACCAGCGCTGCAAGTCCCGCCTGTGTCACATCGCGTTGACCGATGATCAATGCGGGGAAATGGGGGCCTAACAGTGAGAAAGGACCGTGTCGCACTTCCGCGCCGCTGAACGCTTCGGCGTGCAGCGCGCAGGTTTCCTTGCTCTTGAGCGCAATCTCCTGTGCGACGCCTAATCCCAAGCCTCGACCGATCACATACAGATGTTGCACATCGGCCAAGGTTTCGACGGCGGCCGACCAGTCCTGATCAAATGCCTCGTCCAGGTCGTCCGGGAGGCTCGCGACGGCTTCACGCAAATCGGGGCGCTCCGTCCATGCACCCACCACTTGCAGGAAAGCCGCGAGTGATGCGATGTACGATTTCGTGGCGGCAACGCTGATTTCGGGCCCTGCACACAGCGGAATGGCGACATCGGCTAGGTGATTTAGCGGCGCGGTCGCGTCGTTGCATAGGGCAACGACCGTGGCACCGCCGGCGCGGGCAGCCTCGACCGAAGCGAGCAAATCCGGGCTACGGCCTGATTGCGACACCGCGATGTACAAGCAGTCTGCAAGATGCGGTGAGACCCCGTACATGGAGCTGAGTGACGGTGCCGCGGACGCCACCGGGATGCCCGTGTGGGTCTCGATCAGATATTTAGCGTATGTCGTCGCATGGTCCGAACTGCCACGAGCACAGGTCACGATCGCGCGCGGCGGGCGATGCCGGAGACGATCTCCCAGTGCCTGAAACAGTGACCCACATTCCGTGATCTGGCGACGCACGGCGGCGCCCGACTCCGCGGCTTCTGAGTGCATGCGCGTGGAATGGGAATTCAGCGCGGGAGTTGACGTTATAGGGTTCATAGCGAGGAAAGTTCCGCGACAAAATCGTACGTGTCCCCGCGGTAAAGCGAATGGGACATTTCGACTACTCGGCCATCGCGAAGCGAACCGATGCGCTCGGCCAAAAGGCCCGCATCACCCGGATTGGCGTTCAGCAATCGCGCTTGTTCGGTGGACAACAATACGGCCCGCAGGCGCTGCAGGGCGCGTACGGGGCGGTGGCCGTTTCCCTCCAGTGCCTCGTACAACGAGTCGCCGACCGATTCGATAGACGGGAGCGCATAGGCCAGAATCGTCGCATGCTCTAGAGCCATGGGGGCGCCGTCGGCGTAACGGAGCCGCTCAAACCGATACACCGCCGAGCCGGGGCTGGCGCGAAGCGCGAGCGATTCTTCCGGGGTCACAGTGCCGCTCGAGCGTCGTAGCCACTTCGACGTAGGCAAACGACCCCGCGCTCGCATGTCTTCGGAGAACGACGTCAGCGCCGAGAAATTCTTTTCAACACGGCCCGCCACGAAATTGCCGGATCCTTGGCGTCGATTCAGCAAGCCTTCGCCGACCAGACCGTCCAGCGCTTTTCGCACCGTGATGCGAGACACACCGAAGTCGAGCGCCAAATCGCGTTCCGCTGGCAAGGCATCGTCCGGCTGTAGGACGCGCTTATCGATGGCGTTTTTCAAAGCGCGCTGCAACTGCCGATACAGGGGCATCGACCCGGAAGGGTCGAGGGGTCCGATGCGAGCGACGAGCGACGGCTGTTGAGGCACGGCAGATTTCTCTAGTGAGATACCAAAAAGATACCACTTAGCGGGTCAGACCGCCATGGTTTCGATGAAACGTTCGCTGATTCATCAATCTTGCATGCAGATCAAAGATGGCATGGCGCGAGACGGGCAACTGGTATTATATTGGAATGATAGGGGCTTAAAGTGACTCAATTATGAATGATCAGGCGCAGCGCAGTTTGGCTATCGATGTGATGCGTGGCTTGACGCTCGCCCTGATGATCGTCGTGAACATGGCGATCGATGACGAACGGTCGTATGCCCAACTGCTGCACTCCGTATGGGATGGGTTCACGCTAACCGATGCCGTGTTCCCGGCATTCCTGTTTTCGGTCGGATCGTCGCTAGCCATGGTCATGCATCGGCAACGCCTGTCCGGCGAAGCCGCGTTTCGAGCTCGGATCCTGCGCCGGACTGTGGGCCTCTTTGCTATTGGTTACCTGCTGTCTTGGGCGCCGTTTTTTAAGTATGACCCGGTTGCTCATTCCCTCGTGTTCGTCGACCTTTCGCATACGCGCGTCCTTGGGGTCTTACAGCGTATCGCACTGACCTACGGACTGACCGCGCTGTGGGTGCATCGATTCGGGACGCGTGGCGCGTGGCTATTGCTCGTTGGCGTGCTGGCGCTGTACCCCTGGCTGCTGTCGATGACGGGCGAGATGACGCTGGAAGGCAACGGTGTGCGCGCCTTGGATCTGTATTTGTTAGGTGCGGACCACCTTTATCATGGCGAAGGCATTCCCTTTGATCCGGAGGGCGTCCTGTCGACGGTGCCTGCTTTAGCGAATGTGGTTGGGGGCTACTTGGCGGGACGTTGGGTGAGCGAGAACGGCGCGACGTATCGGCCGCGCCTGCAGTTGGCACTGGTGAGTGTGCTGATCGTGTTCGCAGCCATGGCGTGGTCTCACCTGCTGCCCCTTAACAAAAAACTTTGGACGAGTTCCTACGCACTCCTAAATCTCGGTATCGACGGTCTGGTCCTTGCGGTGCTGTCCTATGGACTCGACGTCGTCGGTGTGCGGCCCGCGACGGCCATCTTCGCGACCCTCGGTCGCAATACATTGGCGGTGTATCTGTTCAGCGAAATCGGGAATTTGGCGTTAAGCCGAACCTATATTGGCGAGAGCACGACCTTTGAGTGGATACACACCCATCTATTCGCGCCTTGGGCGGGTCTAAAGTTAGGTTCACTTCTGTATTGCCTCAGTTATTTGCTGCTCTGTTGGCTCTTCGCGCGCGCGCTGGCGATCCGCCATATTCAGTTCCGGCTCTGAGCTCAGCACATGACCCCACGGAAACGCATTCGGCAGCTGTTTTTTCCACTACTGCTGTTGCTAGCGATGCTGTCCTCTACGGCGGGCGAGGCTCCGGTGACGTTGCGTTGGGTCATGGTCGGGCCGACCGTTGCCCCGGATCACTCCGCAGTCGGCACGCGTGCGGTCCTTCGCCTCACGAATCGCGGTGCGGCGCTGCCCTCTCAGGGTTGGTCGCTGTATTTCAATTGTGCAGCCGAAGCGCGGTTGGGGGAGATGTCCGGTCATTGGGTGGTAGAGCATGCCGGTGGAACGTTGTTTCGGATGCGACCGACCGAAGGCTTTCCCGGTGTGCCGACCGGCGCCTCGGTTGACCTGCCGATTGAGCACGCCGAATGGCTCGTCAAACCCAATCGTGCGCCACTCGGACCGTATCTCGTCTTCGATGACCATCCGGATGAGGGCCTGACAATCCGTGACTACGCGATGCAGCCCGTCACCCCCACACAGCTCTCCGATCCCCGTGTTCAGCACGCAGCGGGGTATGAGAGTGCGACGCAGCGTTATGCCGACAACGCACGCTTAAGTGTTCTGCCCGAGCGCGCCGTGCCGCCTGTCTTGCCTACGCCGCAGCAGTGGTCACGCCGCGACGGCCGGCTCCCTATCCGCATCAAACCTGCGGTTGTGGCGGCCGCCGAACTCGCGCCGGAGCGCGCACTCGTGGTGAAAATGTTCGCCGCCCTGCCTAAACCTCATCACCTTGAGCGCCCCGTGTCGGTGACGTTGTCGGTGGATTCCACACTCCAGTCGGATTCCGACGAAGCGTATTCCCTCGACACAGATCCCATCACGGGTATCCGTATCACGGGGCGTACAGCTACCGGTGTCGCCCGCGCCGTTGCGAGTTTGCAGCAGTTGATCCACGGCAACCCCGCGGCAAGGCGCCTATGGATACCGGTAGTGTCGCTTCGGGATGCGCCGCGTTTTGCCTATCGTGGTCTGCAGATCGACGTAGCACGAAATTTCCAGCGGAAGGAAGTGGTTTTTCACATCCTCGATCTGATGGCGCGACACAAACTGAATGTGCTGCATTTGCATTTGACGGACGACGAGGGCTGGCGGATCGACATTGCTGATCTACCGGAACTTACCCGCGTGGGTGCGCGACGCGGGCATCGACAGGACCCTCTGTCCATGTTGCCGCCCGCGCACGGCTCCGGCCCAGATCCTGAGGATCCTCACGGCAGCGGGTATTACACGGCAGACGATTACATCGCCATACTGAAATACGCGGCTAGCCTTCGGATTGAAGTCATCCCCGAAATCGAAATGCCGGGGCACGCTCGCGCCGCAGTCAAAGCCATGCAGGCGCGCTACCGCGTCTTGAAGGCATCCGACCCCGCCGCGGCAGGCCTTTACCTATTGAACGATTCTGACGATCAATCCCGCTACGTGTCCGCGCAAGGGTTCACGGATAACGTCATGAATCCGGCTATGGAGTCCACCTATCGGTTTATCGAACGGGTGATTGGCGCCATGGTGGAGCTGCATGATCGCGCCGGGGTACCCCTCAGGACCATCCATCTCGGCGGTGACGAATTACCCCGGGGCGCTTGGACGGCATCACCGGCGGTGATGTCGCTTATGCAGCACGATGGGTTGGCCGATCGGCAGGCGGTATGGGATCGATTTTACGAGCGCGTCGGGGCCATCGCGGACGCCAAGCACCTTCGGGTCGCCGGATGGGAGGAGATAGCGGCCCGACGCTCAGCCGATGGCGTCCGTTTAGAGCCGAATCCCCGTTTCGTCCCCCGGGCATATCAAGCGTACGTCTGGAATGACCTCCACGGTGCCGAGGATCTCGGCGTCCAGTTGGCAAATGCGGGCTATCCGACAATCCTAGCGCCGGTCACTGCGTACTACTTCGATATGGCACACAGTGCGAATGCCGAGGAACCCGGTGCCACGTGGGCACCGGCGTTGAATCTGGAAGCAGGCTTTCGTTTCGACCCGATGGATTACCCGCGTCAGTTGCTGGGCTCGGCGGAGGACCGTGCTCAACTGTCGACGGCGGGTGCACACAGGATCGCGGGTCTTGAGGGGACGCTCTGGAGCGAAACGATGCGTGAACCTTCCCGCATGGAGTATCTGCTTCTGCCTCGACTGCTGGGCCTAGCCGAGCGCGCATGGGCGGCAGCGCCGCCCTGGGCGGTCGTTGATGCGAAGAGCCGGCCATCGTACGGGGAAGGGTGGAATGTGTTTATGAACCAAGTGTCGCGCGTCGCGCTTCCCGCACTCGACCGTGATCAAGCGGCGGCCTATCGCATTCCGGCGCCGGGCCTGCAGATCCGCAACAATCAGATCTATGCCAATCACGAATACGTGGGCATGACCTTGCGGTACGCGACCGATGGTCGCGATCCCACCCGTCAGAGCCGGCGCTATGACGGACCGATCCCTTACCACGATGGTGTAAGTGTCGCGGCCTTTGATCAGAACGACCGGAGAGGTCATGTGGCGAGGGCCGAGCAATGACGCTGCAGACTCCAGGCGCGGCGATACTCGATCGGCAGAGCGTGATCGTCGTGTCGCCGGTGGACGGATGGCTGATGACGCTCTCATCCGTGCCCGACCCCGCGTTTGCACAGGGCCTTGTGGGCCCGGGCGTGGGAATCGACCCTCTCGCCGACGTCATCGGTGCCCCCTGCGCAGGGCGGCTTAAATACGCCGAGCATCGGCATGCATTTAGCATCGAAACGCTATTCGGTGAGGTGCTGGTTCATTTTGGTATCGATACGGTCGGACTACGTGGGGAGGGCATTGAGCGACTGTTACCGGACGGCAGCACGGTACAGCCCGGCGATCCGGTCCTGCGTGTTGATCTGGATTACATCGCCGGTCGCGTTCCTAGCCTCGTGACCCCCGTGATTGCGTTAGGGGCGTCGTTGGACCGGCTCTGTATTGAGGCCCGCGATGGCCACATTCGCCGGGGCGAGCCGCTCTACCGTTTAACGGCGTCCCAACGAGCGTCGCTGCCGGCGGACCGTGACGCCGGGACGGAGATACGGATGACCGCGCGCATCCGTAGTGACCATGGCTTACATGCGAGACCGGCCGCCGCACTCGCGGCGGCGCTGCGGCCATTTAACGCCGACGTGACCCTCGAGTGCCGAGGACGTCAAGGCAATGCGCGCAGTGTGACGGCGATGATGGCGCTGGGGACGACACGGGGCGATCCGATCACGGTGATCGCGACCGGTATCGACGCACAGGCCGCAGCGTTGGCCGCGTTGGCCTTGTTCGATCCCGACTCTGAATCCGAGACGGCTCCCGCGGCGTCAGCCGTGTCCGATACCCCGGCCGCCATGCCTGATGTCCTGCAGGGCCTGACGGCGGTGCGCGGTGCCGCGCTTGGACGGGCCTATCTGTGGCGTCAACCCGGAATCAATCTTCCCGCGACTGCAGAATCGATACCCGTCGAACGAGAGCGGTTAATTCGTGCGCTGGCCACGGTCGAGGCCACTTTGACCGCCGAGGCAGGGCAACAGAGTGGCACTCACCAGGCGATATTAACCGCGCACGCCGCTATGGTTGCCGACCCGTCGCTGCGCAACCACGCCATTGCTGATATCCACCGCGGGCTGAGTGCCGCCCACGCCTGGCGCAATGCAATACGGTCCGCGGCGGAGGGCTTACGTGCCGGTGGCGATCGTCGCATGAGCGAGCGCGTGGCCGATTTTTTGGACGTCGAGCAACGCGTGCTCGGGTCCATACTCGACATTCCATTACGGGCAGACACCTTACCGGACCATGCGGTTGTCCTCGCTGAGGATTTATTGCCCGGCGATCTGATGGCGATGGATCACACGAAAGTCGCTGCGATAGCGACAGCGCGTGGCGGCGCCACGGCTCATGTGGCCATTTTGGCAGCCGGTCTGAATATTCCCATGGTCGTCGGTCTGGGCGATGCCCTGTTGGCGATTGGTGAGACGACGGACATTCTGGTCGATGCCGATACTGGCATTTTAGAGGTCGCGCCGACACCCCATCGCCGCCGCGCCTTCACGGACGATTTAGTCCGCCGCCGGCAGTTGGCCGAGGATGCGCGTGCGCACGCTATGGAGCCGGCGAAGCTGCGAAACGGTGAGGTTGTTACGGTCGAGTGCAACCTGGGCGGCGCTGCTGAAGCCGGTGTTGCTCGAGCGGCAGGCGCTGACGGGGTCGGGTTGTTAAGGACGGAGTTCTTATTTTTGGAACGAGAGACGGCCCCGACGCTCGATGAGCACGTTACCGTCTATCGCGCCGTCACCGATGCCTTTGAGGACCGACCGGTGACGATTCGAACGTTAGATGTGGGCGCGGATAAGCCGGTGCGCTTTATCCCGATGCTCACGGAAGACAACCCGGCACTGGGGCAGCGTGGCATTCGTACGGGGTTCGCGCATCCGGCGTTGTTACGCACCCAATTACAGGCACTCGCTCAGACTCCCGGCCACGTGAGGGTGTTGGTGCCCATGGTCAATGACGTGGCTGAACTGCGTTTTGTCCGCGCGCTCCTGGCGGAGTATCACCCGCATTGCACGCTCGGCGTCATGATCGAGACTCCTTCATCGGCACTGTTGGCAGAGAGCCTTGCGGCGGAAGCCGATTTTTTCTCCATCGGTAGCAACGACTTGGCTCAGTACGTGTTAGCCATCGATCGGTTACACCCGATCTTGGGGCGACAACTTGATGGTCTACACCCAGCGGTCCTGCGCGCGATGCATATGGCGACGTCTGCAGCGCGCGCTGCGAGTCGACCGGTCGCGGTCTGCGGTGGGCTTGCCGGTGATCCCGAGGCTATTCCGTTGTTGGTTGGCCTGGGTGTCCGTGAACTCTCTGTCGCTGTCGGCGCAGTGGCTGAGGTCAAACAGGTCGTGCGGCATCTGGATGTGGAGGCGTGCACGACGCTCGTAACAGCGGCGATGGCAGATGACAGTGCAGCGACGGTTCGGGCTCGTGTTCGAGCCTTCCAGTCGGCTCACGGACGGTAACCTCATGTCCACAGTGATGAATCAATTACAGCGCTTGGGTCGGGCATTGATGTTGCCCATTGCGGTGTTGCCGATTGCAGGTCTCTTGCTGCGATTGGGGCAACCCGATTTGCTCGGGTTACCGGTTTTGGCGGCGGCCGGTGATGCAGTCTTTGCGAATCTAGGTCTCATTTTCGCCGTGGGTGTCGCGGTAGGGCTCGCACGCGAAAATCATGGCGCGGCCGGCTTGGCGAGTCTCGTTGGATTCTTGATCGCGACGAAAGGTGCCGATGCCCTGTTGAGCGTTCCGGATTACGTGACCCATGGCTTAACGGGTGCGGCCGCAGCGGCAGCCGGCTCAATCTGGAAGACAACACAGTTGGCTAAACTCACCATGCCGGTGGGCATCCTCTCGGGGGTGATGGCGGGTATCGCATACAATCGGTTTTCGGACATCAAATTGCCCGATTACCTAGCGTTCTTCGCCGGTCGCCGATTTGTGCCGATCGTGACCGGCTGTCTCGGCGTCGGGCTTGCTGTTGTGTTTGGTCTCGGTTGGCCATGGCTCGCCGCCGGTATCGACGCGGTGTCTCAGTTCATCACCGGCGCTGGCGATTGGGGTCTATTCCTGTATGGATTTCTGAATCGTCTGCTGATCGTCACGGGGCTACACCACATCCTCAATAATCTCGCGTGGTTCCTCCTCGGCGATTACCACGGCGTGACCGGCGATCTGAATCGTTTTTTCGCGGGGGATCCTGAAGCGGGTCGTTTCATGACAGGGTTTTTCCCCGTCATGATGTTCGGACTGCCCGGCGCCTGTCTTGCGATGTACCGTGCCGCGGATCCCGCACGACGGGTACAAGTGGGGGGATTGCTCCTGTCGATCGCCCTAACGTCGTTTCTGACTGGGGTTACCGAACCGATCGAATTTTCGTTCATGTTCCTCGCGCCGTTTCTCTATGCCATTCACGCGGTACTGACCGGCGTTTCAATGGTCGTGATGCACGTGCTCAATGTCCGCCTCGGCTTCAGTTTTTCGGCGGGTCTTTTTGATTACGTACTGAACTTTGGCAAAGCATCGCATCCGCTACGGTTATTGCCGGTCGGCATGGTTTATTTCGGCCTGTACTTCGTCGCCTTCCGATGGGCTATCGTTCGCTACAACTTGGGCACGCCGGGTCGTGATGCCGTATCGACCCCACCCCCCAAGGATCCGGCGTCCACGGCGCACGATCGCGCCGATGACTTCATCGCTGCGTTAGGTGGCGCTGGAAATCTTCAGTCTGTGGATGCCTGCACGACGCGATTGCGCTTGATCGTGGTGGATTCTCAACGCGTCGACGCGGATGCGCTGTCGCGATTGGGCGCGATGGGTGTGGTGAAGCCTAGCCCGACGGCGGCGCAGGTCATTCTGGGTCCGGTGGCTGATCAGATCGCCAGTACCTTGCGGCGCCGGCTGGGACAGTCGGCTTCACCGGCGACCGGAACCGAGACGTCCTCGTCGAGCGCGCGAGTTATGGCTTTGCCGCTCAGTCCCTTGTGTGAGTTTCTCGGTGGCCGGGACAACATAGCGTCTGTTCGGACAGGATCAAGCCGATTGATTTTACACTTGCGCGACATCGAACGGTTTCGTCCCGATACACCGTTGATCCCAGGGGTCCGAGGCGTGGGCCTGACGCGCGCCGGCGCCGTGCACCTGCTATTGGATCGCGATCCGGAGTCCACGGCAGAGGCGTTGGTGGTGGGCGGCGTCGAGCGTGCTACAGCATCTTAAGTACTTGGTCCAGCGCGTGCTCCATCACTCGGTATCCTGCGGCATTCGGATGGACGCCGTCGTCCGCGTATTCTGGGCCCAGCCCGTCGTTGTCGTTCCGTAGCGCTGCGTGATAGTCGACCAGAGCGACACCGTGATCCTGCGCATAGCGTCGAATCAAACCATTTAGACGGGTGATATCGGCGCGTGGGTCGAAGTCTTTGCGCCACCAAAAGGTGGCTGCCGGTGGGACCGTGCCCAGAACCGGTATGACGCCGTGCGCGCGAGCGACAACGACCATGGTGTCGAGATTGGCTATCACGTCCTCAAAGGCCTCAGGGCCGGAATTCGCGGCGACGTCGTTGGTGCCGGCCAAAATGGCAACCACCCGCGGTTTCAGCGCAATTACATCTTGTTGGAATCTCAGCACCATCTGCGGAGAGGTCTGACCGGAGATACCGCGGTCGATGACGTGCTCGTTGAAACGCTGCGGTGATTCGCGCTGCCAAAACTCAGTGATCGAGTCACCCATGTACACCGTGTCGATGCGGCGCTCCTGCGCGTGGCGGTTATCCTCGCGATATCGGCATATCCAAGGCCAGTCGGTCTCGCGTCGATTCGCCGCGCTGTCATCGGCAGATGGGCAGGGATGATCGGATAGCCCGTCGTACGGTGACGCTGCTGTGGGCAATGCGATGCTCGTGAGTATGAACAGCAGTGCTGCGATCAACGTCTGTCGACGTTCGTCAGGGTTTCGCATCACGATTCGCTCCCATCTTCAAACTTCAGTTATCGTAACCGAGATTGACGGCCATCGTCGGCGGGCCGGGTACGCCGATTGTGATGCTGGCAGGCCGTAACCTGTGCCGCTGATAAGATCGTGAGGACTGGGTGATATGTGGAAGCAGATCGTCGGTACGTTGTGGCTTGCGGTTATGGGCAGTGCTCTGGCGGCGCAACCTACGCCAGCCCCGGACGTGGAACTGCGCGCTGTGTTGGCGCAGGCCATGCACGACTATCACGCCCCGGGCTTTTCGGTAGCGATTGCTACACGGCAGGGCATCGTTTGGACGGGAGCCGTAGGCTATGCGGATCTGACGCGCAAAATGCCGGCTCACGCTGGATACCTCTACGGTATTGGCAGTATTACAAAGACCTTTGTAGCAAGCCTCGTCGAGCGACTGGTCGACGACGGCACGCTGAGCGAGGACACCACGCTCGTTTCCGTTCTAGGACCCGAGATCGTCGGCGATATCCCGAATGCCGCGCAGACGACGATTGGGCAGCTGCTGAACCATTCAAGCGGCGTGCCCACATGGGAGTTTGATGCGGACTGGATGAAGCAAGGGCGCGGTTCCGCGCTGGAGCCGGGCAAATATTGGTCCAAAACCGAGACCCTAGATTTTCTTCGCGGGGGCCGTCATCCGGCGACGAATCCAGTGGGACAGGGTTACGCCTACTCCAATACGAATTACACCCTTTTAGGGCTTGTGCTCGAAAAGGTCACCGGGCGCGATGTGGTGGATCTGCTGCACGCTCAGTTGCTGGATCCACTGGGGCTCAAAGATATCCGCCTTGAGGGGTTTGAGGCCATCGATAGCGCGCGGATTCCGGCGCGGTATCACTATGGGACGGCGGAGTTTCGTCGCAGCGCCGGAGTCTCCCCCACGTTTCGCGAGGTCGGCGGTGGCTTGTTGGATGTGAGTCGGTCCAATTTGTCGACCGAATGGACGGCAGGCGGGCTTCTCGCCACACCGCGCGACTTGGCGGCCTTTACGTTGGCGCTCCGGGACGGGCGTGTGGTGTCACGGCAAGCATTGGCGCGGATGACGCATTTTCGTCCGACGGATGAAGCGGACGAGCAGGCCGGTGCAGGTATTTTTCGAGAGCAGGTTGCCGGTGGTTGGCTCGATGGCTATGACGGCGGTGTGTTGGGCTTTGGCGCCGTCATGGGCTGGATCGAAGGTGAAGACATCGTAATTGCCCTCGCGACGAACGTCGGGATGATGCATGCCGGCGATGACGCGTTTTACCCGCTTAAACTCGTCCGCTCGCCGGCTTTTATGCACGCCGTCCGTCAGTTGGCCGGAACACTGACGCCTCCGGTCCATTGACGTGCGGGTATGGGTGGCCTTGCTGCTCACGGCGATGCCGCTCATCAGCGGGGCGACTGTCGTTGACGCGGGGCAGCGCGGCGCGCGGCGTGCGGTTGATCGGGCAATGGTCGACGCCGGTCCCCCCGGACTGTCCGTGGCGGTCGTGCGTCATGGACGAGTAATCTGGGCAGACGGTTTTGGTTATGCGAACACCGCAACACGCGTACCCGCCACGGCACAGACGGTCTACGAAATCGGTTCGTTGGGTAAACAATTTACCGCCACGGCGGTTGAACTGTTGGCGGCCGACCAACGGCTTGATTTAGACGCGCCGTTGTCGGCGTTCCTGCCGGGGTTGCCCGAGGCGTGGGCCGGCGCAACCCTGCGGCGAACAATGGTCCATCAATCCGGGATCCCGCAGATCGCTCCGCCGGAACGTGCGTTGCTGGATCTCCAGCGTGACTACACCGCGGAGGAGTACACCGCGTTGGCCACCTCAGTGCCTTTGGACTTCGAGCCTGGGACCTCCAGTGCCTACAGCGATACCGGCTACGTGTTATTAGGGTTCGTTCTGGATCGTGTGCTTCATGGCTTTTACGGGGACTTCCTGGCGGAGCGAGTCTTTGGTCCACTTGGGATGTCTGATACCCGAATTATCGATGACCGGCATCCGCCTCTTCGGCTCGCCCAAGGGTATGAGCGACGTGGTGCCGAGTTGCAGGTTCAGGCGCCGGTGTCGGTCTCGTTGAATCGCACGGCCGACGGGAGCCTGTGGTCGACCGTTGAGGATCTCGCACGCTGGGAGGCGGCATTGGAGTCGGGCGCCGTGCTACCCAAAACCACCCTGCGGCGGATGTGGCAGGTCGTGCCGCTGCGTGATGGTCATAGGCCGCTGTACCACTACGGGGAAGGCTGGGAGCGCAATCGGCTGCGCGATGTCGACGTCATGGAGTACGACGGCAGTTGGCAAGGATTCCACGGCGCGATGGCCCGTTATCCCAGTCTGGGACTCATGGTCGTGGTGCTCGGTAACGTTGCGGATTGGCGCGCGCAGCGACTGGCTCATGACATCGCCGGTGAGTTTGACGCGCGCGCTCGGCCGTATCGCACGCACGGGTACACATCGGGGTGCGAAGCCACGATCAGCCGTTGGCTGCGGCAGCAGCGTGACGGCCAATCGTCGCTCGCGCGGGAGCTCCAATCGGTCGGTGCGCTACGTCGTGTCGTCGCGGCCGAGCGGGTGCCTAGAACCGATGCGTCGACCTGGGTGTACCGGGTCGAGGCGGATCAAATGGATGATTGGATGACCATTCGCTGCGCACCCTCAGGCCCGCAACTGATTGATCTGTATAGAGAGTACTGACAAATTCTGAAGTCATTGCAATGAATTTTCAGACCTACTAGTCTCATTGCACGCCATTGAGCCGGTCGTGGGGATCCGGCTTTCATTAAAACAGGGGATTCCGCATGACCGGGACGATCGTCAAAGTTGCTGTACGCAGCGTTCTGACCGCTGCACTGACCGGAGCACTGACCGGAGCACTGATCGGCTCGGCCTACGCCGAAACAACCGGACCCAATAAGTCGACCGATAGCGATAGCGCAATGGCGACCATTGTGGTGACCGGCTCGTACATCCACCGCACCGATGCCGAAACGCCCTCGCCGGTCAGCGTGATCAGCGAAGAAGAAATCCGCAAGAGCGGTCTCACGTCTATCTCCGACGTGATTCGGACCTCGGCGGCCGATAACGGCGGTTCGCTCTCTCAGGCATTCAGCGGCGCGATGGCCGGTGGCGCCAGCGGCGTTTCTCTGCGCGGACTCTCTGTCGACGCCACCTTAGTGCTCGTTGACGGGCACCGCATGGCGCCGTATCCGCTGGCGGACGATGGGCAGCGTTCCTTCGTCGATATCTCCTCACTCCCGATGGGCATCGTGGAGCGTGTCGAGGTGCTGAAGGATGGCGCGTCGGCCCTCTACGGGTCCGATGCCATCGCCGGTGTGGTGAACGTAATTCTCAAAAAGCAGTTCGTGGGCATGGAGGTTGATGGCACGGTCGGCGCTTCCTACAAGGGGGATGGCATCACGCAACGGCTATCCGCACTGTGGGGTAGCGGTGACCTCGGCAAGGATGGACACAACGTCTACCTCAACATGGAGTACCGCCATCAGTCGTCCATCTCGCAGGAAAATCGAGGCTCATACCTGAACCAACTCGATTTGACCTCCTACGGTGGGCCGGATCTGCGGGGTGGTGTGCCCGGATCCCTGCCGTACGGCAATTCCGCGTACACCATCCCCGGTCAAGTCTTGCCGCAAAATGCGGACCCGAATTCGGTCCCGTTCTACTTACTACCCGGATGTTCCGCACAAAATGTGTTGCCCAACGAAGGCTGTGCATGGGACACGAATAAGTACAAGAAAATTCAGCCGATGTCGGAGGGGCTCAACCTCACCGCACATTGGTCCCAGCGCATTGGAGAGGGTTGGACCAACAACGCAGCGCTCTCCTATTTCCTCTCCAATAGCGAACAGTATCGCCAGTCGAACTTGTACAACGCGCCGGTGACGCTGGTGCCGTTCGCATGGGGTGGATCAAAAGGCGCGAGCATCAACCAGTTCGATCCGAGTTCCACCAACATCCTGTTGCCCGCGAACCATCCCGACAATCCGTTCAACCCAGCCAGCCCATATTTTTCCGCCGCTCAGGCGTTTTATACGGCGCAGGGGTACGACTTCAGCCAGTACGTTGGGCAATCCGCATTGTTCTACGGCGCACTGTCGGGCGTTCCGCCGATGCATGCGTTGTACAACACGAAGTCCGTCCGGTTCGCGGACGATCTGACGGGAGAGGTCGGCGGCTGGCAAGTGACCGGCTCGGTCGGCTACTCGCACATCGCGACCAACATTCGCTATGAAGGCTATGTTCGCGCGAGTCTGCTCGCGGCCGCACTTGCCAATGGCACCTTCCGTGTCGGCCAGAATGAAAGTTTGAACTCACCCTCGTTGTACGCGCAGATCGCGCCGGTGACGGAAGACACGGCGGTATCCGAGCTCGGCTACGTGTCGGTGACTGGTTCCCGTACGCTGGCACAACTGCCTGGCGGCGAGCTGGCTTTGGCGACCGGCGTGGATCTGCGCACCTGGCGGCTCGACAACCCTGGCGAGCCGTATGCGCCACAGGGCGACATCATCATGGACGGTAGCTTCTACGCCCATGGGACACAGTCGGTGGGCGCGATTTTCGCGGAACTTTCGGCGCCGCTGACCCATACATTGGAGATCGATAGCGCGGCGCGCATTGACCAATACAACGGCTGGGGCGCGGCATTCACGCCGAAGGTGGGCTTCAAGTGGAAAGCCCTGCCGCAGTTTGCCTTCCGCGGTACCTTCGCGCGGGGCTTCCGTGCGCCCGGTATTGCGGAAAACGGCGATGCGGGAACGGCCACGAGCGTCGCGCCGGCGCCGCAGGATCCGTATCGCTGCCCCAATCCGCCGCAGGGCTCTATTTTGGACTGTGGGTTGCCGGGTTCGTCCGTCGCGCTGATCACCGGTGCGAACAAGAACCTCCAACCGGAGAAATCACGCAGCTTCACTTTCGGCTTCATCATGGAGCCGATGCGACACGTGTCCATCACGGTCGATTACTTCAATATTCGTCGCGACGGCGAAATCGCGCCAGCGCCCTATGACCCGACGCCGGGTACCGGTAACGCGATCCGTGCGACGCCGTCTCCGGGAGAGGCTTACGGTCCGATTCTCATGTACGTCACACCGTACGTGAATGCCTCGTACTCGCTCGTGTCCGGCATTGATTTTGAATTGAAGACCACGACGAATCTCGGGGAGCTGGGCACCGTCACGACGCGCCTTGAGGGTACGCACCTCGCGCAGCAGCAGCAGACCTTCGGGGACACAACCTACCACTACGTGGGAACCGTGGGCCCGACCAGCCTGAGCGGATCGGTCGGGACACCCGCACTGAAGGGTTCGTGGAATGCCGAATGGTCGCGCGGACCGCTCGCTATCGGTGGAACGTTCTATTACCACAGTGCGATGAAAGCGATCGATGAGTCCACGGGCAGCACGTCCTGCCTGCAGTTGTCGGAATCCAATCCGCACTGCTATGTGGCGGGTTTTGGGTACCTCGAGGCGTACGCGCAGTACTCGGTCAACGAGCATTTGGATCTGACCGGTACGATTGCTAATGTCACCAATCGATTGGCGCCACTGAACAACGTGACGTACGGTGGCCAGAACTACAACCCGTCCCTCGATCAGGCGGGCGCGGTCGGCCGGTTCTTTGAGTTGTCGGCTCGCTATCGGTTCTGATCCAGTGATCCGCTCGGCCATCGGTCTATTCATGGGTCTCGTCGTTGGCGGCGCGTGGGCGTCGCCCACGACGACGTTGGACGTTGATCTGACGCAGGCGGGTCGGGGTGTGATGCGTTCGCACCTTGAGGTGCCGGTGCACACCGGAGACATCACATTGGTGTACCCGAAGTGGTTACCCGGGCGACACAGCCCGGCGGGTCCTGCCACATCGCTCAACGCACCACGCATGACGGCGCAGGGAAAACCGGTGGTGTGGGTCCGTGATCAGACCGACCCTTACGCCTATCACGTGCGCATTCCGGCGGGTGTTGATCGCCTGTCCGTTGATCTGGAGCTGTTGTCCGCGGCGGCACCGGATGGGGTGGTGCAAGGGCTTGAGACCCCACGCTATGCGACCGACGAGGTCGCGATCCTAGAGTGGAACCAACTGCTCCTCTATCCGGCCGATACGCCGTCGGACGCCGTTCCGTTTCAGGCGAATGTCCGGCTTCCGGACGGTTGGCAGCAGGCGTCCGCACTGACCCCAACGCATCAGGCGGGATCCGTCGTCTCGTTCGGTGCGACCTCATTGACCACTCTCATCGACTCACCGCTGATCGCCGGTCGACAGTTGCATCGCTATTCGCTGGGAGGTGAGCCGGGCGTGGAACTGGTGATTTCGGCCGACCGTGCATCGGCCGGCGTGCTGTCGAGCAAGCGACTCGAGGCCTACCAGCGTCTTGTCGGTGAGGCACGTGCACTCTTTGGCGGAACACATTATCAACACTATCAATTCCTCTGGACGTTAACCGACCAGATCATGGAAGACGGCTTGGAACACCACGAATCGAGCGACGATCGTTCGCCACTGTGGACACTCCGTGATGACGATCTGTTCCGCTCGCAAGCCAATTTGCTGCCGCACGAGTATGTGCATTCATGGAACGGTAAGTTTCGTCGGCCGGCGGGACTGGCGACGCCGGACTACCAGACGCCGATGCGTACACAACTCCTCTGGGTCTACGAAGGGCTGACCGAGTACCTGGGCAATGTGCTCGCCGTACGCAGTGGGCTGTTGACGGAAAGCGAGTTTAGGGACGAGTTGGCGCGTCTCGCGGTACAGATGGAAGCACATCGCGGCCGTGATGTCCGCTCACTTCAGGATACGGCGGATGCCGCCCCACTCCTGTATTACCAGGACCGCAATTGGGCTGCCCGGCTGCGTCGACAAGATGATTTCTATCAAGAGTCAGCGCTGCTGTGGCTTGAGACTGATGTCACGATCCGGCGCCTGACGGACGGTCAGCGCAGCCTCGATGATTTCTGTCGTCTGTTTTACGGCAGCACGACGGCGCCGCGTGTGGAGGCGTACACGTTCGAGGACGTCGTCTCGGCCTTGAATCGCATAGTGCCTTACGACTGGCAAGGGTTCTGGCATGAGCGTCTCAATCGCCTCGGTGGCGGCGCTCCCCTCGGTGGAATTACCGGTGCCGGCTGGACATTGAGTTATACGGACGAGCCAACGTCGATGCATCGTGCCCACGAGCACGATGACCGCGCGCAAAACTTACAGTACTCGTTGGGTTTCCAGGTGGCCGAAGAGGGCGGGTTGCTCAGTGACATTGTCCCCGGCTCACCGGCAGACGTCGCGGGTTTGGCGCCCGGCAGTCACTTGATTGCCGTCGACGGTCGTCGCTACACGTCGTCGGTTCTCGATTACGTCCTGGAGGATCGCAGTGCGGGCGGGATCACACTGCTGATCGAAAAAGATGATGTGTATCAAAGTGCGCACCTGTCGTATGTCGGCGGTCCTCGCTATCCCACGCTCGCCCGGGCCACCGGTGCGGATCTGCTCTCCGCGATTGCGGCACCGCAGTCGATGCATTGATGACTCACCGATGAGCTTGCCCAACTTTTTGCCGCGCGCCGTCATTTGCGACATGGACGGACTCATCCTCGATACCGAACGCCTTGACGGCGAAATTTGGCGAGGCGTCTTCGCTGAGCGTGGACTCGACTACCCCGACACCGTGCACGCGACAGTAGTCGGCCTGCACGGCGCGCAGACCATCCATCGTCTGATCGAGGTGTATGGTCCGGACATCCCGATCGCCGCGATGCACGCGGAAGTACTCACGCGTTGGGCACAGCGCCTGGAACGCGCGCCAGCCCCGACCCGTCCCGGGGCCGTCGCATTACTGGACTGGCTGGCGGAGCGCGGCATACCGGTCGCCATTGCCACGTCGACTCGGCGCGCTAATGTGGTGCTGCGGTTGGGGCCGCTATTGCCACGTTTTGCCGCGGTGGCCTGCGGTGACGAAGTGGATGCGCGCAAGCCGGCGCCAGACGTGTATCAATTGGCTCTGGATCGGCTGGGCACGGTTGCTGACGGCTGCCTTGCGCTTGAAGACTCGGAGCCTGGGGTGCTTGCCGCTCAGGCGGCCGGACTACCGGTAGTCAGTGTCCCGGATATCGTCGACCCTCCGGCACGCCCGTATCGCGCGGCGTCCTTACACGATGTGCTCACCGCATTGCAGAGATGTGCATGAGTGGTCGTCGCACGATCGGTTTTGGCGATGCCGTCGTCCTCGGACTGTCGAGCTCTGGACCCGCTCAAACTATCGCGGTCAGTCTCGCCGGCCTCGTCGCAGCGGTCTCGTTTGGCGGTCCGTTGGTGGTGCTCGTTGCGTTTCTGCCGATGCTCGGTATTGCGCTGGGGTATTTGCGTCTGAACCGGTGGGACCCACGAGCGGGTGCCACCTACAACTGGGTGGCCCGCGTATTTCATCCGTACCTTGGCTTTTTGGCAGGGTGGATGATCCTTCTGTACTACACGCTCGGTACCACGAGCCTCACCTTGCCGGCCGGGACGTACACGCTGGCTCTCATGGCGCCGACTCTTGTCGACAATCAAGTTGCGGTAGCCGCTGTAGGCATCGGTTGGAATGTGCTGCTGACGTGGCTGGCGGTGCGCGGACTGCGACCCGCTGCGCGTTTCGAGTGGTTATCGGTCGCACTGCAGTACGTTCTATTAGGCGTGCTGTCGATCGCCGGTGTTGTCGCGCTCTGTCGTGGCCAGACGCCGAGTCTCTTCGATTGGTCTTGGTATTCGTGGTCGGGAATGGGTGGCTCGCGCGGCTTAGTTGCGGGGCTTTTGGTGGCGTGCTTCATGTATTCCGGATGGGATGCTGCCGTCTACGTGAACGAGGAAAGCCAGGACGGTAGTGAGTTGCCTGGGCGTGCGGCAGTGGCGAGCGTCGTGATACTCGCGCTTTTTTACGCGCTCGCGACCCTCGGTCTTTCTTCGGTGTTGAGCCGATCCGAACTGGCCCAGCATGCTGGCAATGCGCTGGATGTCATCTCGCCGCGCCTGCTCGGCGCACCCTATGCCGCGGCGACGAGTCTCGTGGTGTTACTCGGTACGTTGGCCACTCTGCAGGCCGCCGTAATATCCGCGGCGCGGGTGAGTTCGGCCATGGCGCGCGATCGTGTCATGCCACCCTGGTTGGCCTGCCGTGATGCGGTGACCGGCAGCCCGCGCAACGCAATGATCGCCATGGGCGCGATCAACGT